>VOFB01001344.1_pt1 | contig 26969 bp, 52 predicted proteins | sample 5384141 | NCBI WGS metagenome assembly VOFB01 (sample SAMN12384721, study PRJNA508395) | human gut metagenome | isolation source: healthy gut A | host: Homo sapiens | reverse complement strand
ACAAATATAAACCAGCCGCACCGATTTTTGGCAATTTCCAAACGCGGCGTGGAGCGGTTAATCAAAATCACCTTTGCCGCGCCCATGGCTTTTTGGCAACATGACAGAGCATCATCCCGATGGGGCCTGCGCCAATCAGGACGACGGTGTCGTTCAGCTTCACCGGCGCCAGTTCCAGAGCGTTCAGTACGCAAGCGAGCGGCTCGGCAAGAGCGGCCTCATCATAGGATACATGATCCGGGATTGTATGCACCGGTCCGAAGTTGACCACGGTTTTATTCAGCAGCAGATATTCCGCGAATCCGCCGGCAAACTGATATCCCATGGCATAGTTGATCTGACAGTTGTTGCCGATTCGGCCTCACAAAACGCGCATTCTCCGCAGGGGACGTCCGCGCCGATTGCCACCCTGTCGCCCGGCTGGAATTTCGTTACGTTTTCCGACCTCCACCACATCGCCGGAGATCTCATGCCCCAGCGTCTGAGGCGGGTTTACCCGGTTGTTTCCATAGTGAAAAATGCGGATGTCAGAGCCGCAGACCGCACAGGCGCGCACCCGCACCAGCACGCTGTTGTCATCCACTTTCGGCATCGGGATTTCTTTTACCGCAATTTTATCATAGCCTTCATAAACAGATGCTTTCATCGTTTTGGCATTGCACGGAGCAACACCGCTTCACCACCTTTTATTCGTTAATAAACATCACTTTTACCGTAAATTCTTTCGGATTCCGCATCGTTTCAAATGCCTCGTTGCATTTTGAAAAATCATAGCGATGCGTAATCAGCTCTTTCAGCCCAAGATTCGGCATTGCCGCAATCGCCTTTTTCCAGTCGTTTCTCATCTCATTGTAGCTGGAATTCCAGGTGCCTTTCAGGGTGAGCTGTTTGCGCAAAAATCTCCCAGTAAGCCTTTTTGCGGCAATTCATCTCCTTGAGCGGGTTTCCCATTAACACGACCCGCCGAAACCGCCGCTGTTTTCAGACAGTTTGCCAGTGCCACAGCTGCGCCGGTGCCTTCTACCGTCACATCAGACCCGCGGCCGTCGGTCAGCCGGTCAATTTCCTCTTTACATCGCAGTTCATGCTGTTGATGCAGTCAGAAAATCCCAGGCTTCTGGCAAAATCAAGCTTGCTGTCGTCAATATCGACCAGAATCACACGGGAAGCGCCCCATGCCCGGGCAATTTTAGCCAGCATAATCCCGATGGTTCCGGCACCGAAAATCGTCACGATGTCCCCTGAACCCGACTCCCGCCTGAGACAGGGCGTGAATCGCCACTGCGGTCGGCTCACACATTGCCGCTTCTTCAAAGGATACGTTGTCCGGGACAAAAACCAGGTTCCATGCCTTTACCGCCAGATATTCCGCAAATCCGCCGTCACACCGGGGAGCCATAGTAGTTATAGTTTTTTGCACTGGGCGTACTCCCCGATCTGACAGGAAGAACAATCTCTGCAGGGAATCAGCGGAAAAACCGCCGCACGCTTTCCAATCAATTCGGCGATACCGCTTTCCCTACCGCTGTGATCTCACCCGAGAACTCATGCCCCGGAATGGTCGGAAAATGATACGTTCCTTTTCAAACACCCGCTGAATATCGCTGCCGCAAATACCGGCCGCTCTTATTTTCAGCAGTACCTCATCCTCTGCCGGCACAGGGGCTGCAACCTCTTCATACCGCAGATCGTTGATGTTATGTAACACACACGCTTTCATTTTTTCGGGCCTGCCGCCCGTTTCCCCACCTTTCCCAGATCTATTCTGTGATAAACTGGCGCCAATACTGCACGCTTTCCTTAATATCCGGTATAATTTTGAATTCCGTATCAAAATGCTCCCTGTGGGAGATTTCAAAAAGCAAACAGAGCGTCTTTGCAGCCGGAGCGTTTGACGCAGTCCATCACTTTTTCACCTTTGATAATGCCGTCCTTGTTTGCTTCTGCAGTAAACGGCGCATGATTGCTCTTGTTCAAAACAGTCTGCTGCAGGTGGATCACCGGCGATACCGCGCCGAGCTGTTCAATCCACGGATACGGGTCCCGTTCCGACGGGTCAGGTGCATGGCCGACGTCCAGACAAACCCGCATCGGAACACCGCAGTTGGCATTGACCCCGTCGAGCAGCTCCTGGTCTGTGCAACGGTATTTGCCATCTCCCGCGGAACGCTCATCGGCTCAAAAAATCAAGCATTCATAACCCAGCTCTTTCGCATAAAAGCTCAGCTCCTGCCAGCCTTTTGACCCCTTCTTCAATAATAAATTCCGGCGTTTTTCGTCCTCATAATCGCGGAACGTCAAAATCCCGAAATGGCTGCCCAGGCTTTTCGCACCGAATTTTGCCCCCAGATCAAGAAAACGCTTAAACCAGTCAATCCAGATTTTACGCGCCTCTTCATCCGGGTTCATCAGATGGTTTACCCTGGTAAAGGCGCTGGTAAACATACTTTCAATTTTTATGTCATAATGACTGGTTGCCGCAGCAATCCGGTCCGCCTGCTTTTTGTACATAATCCTGCGGTAAAAACGGGTTCAGCAAATCGGCCACAAACTGGACGTATTTCAGCCCAAATTCTTCAGCAACGATTTTGCTCCACACTTCGGGTTCTATGTATTTATTGATTGCAAACCCGAGATTGGTTCCTAAACGGTAACTCATGTTTTCTTTCCTTCCTTTCTATCTCTTTTCTGTTTTCCTGCCGCCAAAATTTGTCTGGTGTTATATGAATCTTCACATGACAGGATAACTTTTTTGAAACATATTGATTTTTACATCAATTTACATTATAATTGTAATATATTGTAAATGTTTCTACAAGCAGGTTGAAAAATAGTCTTTTAACACTTTTAGTTTGCCATATATAACATAACTTTACAACAATTAACATTCTTTTGGAGGGCTTATGTTTACACTGGAACGGCAAAACCAAATTTTAGATTATCTGAAGCAAAAACAAGTCTGCGTCCATTTCAGCCTTGTCCAAGCTGTTTTTTATTGGAGAGGCCACAATCCGCCGGGATCTCGACAAACTGGAAAAAAAAGAATCTGATCAAACGCACCTATGGCGGCGCCGTACTGCTCGAAGGATTAAACACGGAAATCCCTATCTCGGTACGGGAAAAGAACAGGCCATTGCCAAGGACATGATCGGGCGGCTTGCAGCGGACGCCGTACAGGACGGTGATATCATTGTCATGGACTCCTCTACCACAACCTATGCCATGATACCTTATCTCAGGGGAAAAAAGGATCTCACCATTATCACCAACGGGGTAAAACCGCAACCTCGCTGGGAGCGGCGCTGCATACAAAGTCTACTGCACCGGCGGAAGCCTGCGTGAGAATTCACTTTCCCTGGTGGGACAGGGGTGCCAGGGAATATATGGGGGAATTTTTCGGCCCAAAAACTGTTTTCTCCTGCCGGGGAATCGATCTGGAGAACGGACCGATGGATACTTCCGAGGAAGAAGCCGAACTCAGAAAGGTCATGATGGCGCGCTCAGATGAAATTTATCTGTTGTGTGACAGCAGCAAGTTTCATAAAAGGCTTTTACCGCATCTGCGGCTATGAAAAAAATCCATACCCTGATCACTGATACAAACCCGCCCGCCGCGTTTTCCCAGCTGCTCCGCAGCAGCGGCATCCGGATCTGCTGTCCGCAGAAGCAGGAATAAAGCGCCTCTGTCATGATTCCGTCAATTAACCTCTCCCTGATTGCCAAAAAGCCGCCAGAGTCCGATGTCCGGGCGGCTTTTCGCTGTTTCATTTTTAATTGCTCAGCTGCTCATGCATATAGGCTTCAATCCGCTTAATCCTGTCAAAATCGGCGGCTGTCCATTCTGCAAAAGGCTTGCTGTAATTCCAAACATTAGACAAACTGATACTAACATGTAATTTCTTTTCCCGATACAGAGCAAATAAATCGTCAATCTCCTCAACCGAATATATGTAATTGCCAGCATGTTTTGGGTCAAACCGCGTCGCACATCGCCCTGGGACTCATCTGTCCGGCGTTCAGCGCCGTAACACCGGGCGTTTGGCACAATGCCGAATCACCGCAGAAAAATCACCGCAGGAATGTATCGACACCCCGCCCATCTGAACTGCCGCCCGCCCAATATAGGGCTGATAAAATTCCCGATAAAAGGAATCGGAAAGCATCGCCAGGCTGTCCACCGACATAGAGGCCCCAAAATCCTCCGCACCCAGGTCCAGGCAAACAGATGCGTACCGACGAAATTGTCTCCCCAGCAGACTTTTCTGCGCATTCCAAAAATCCAAAACGCGTCTGTCAGCCGCTGCATCAGTTCATCATAAATCTCCGGATGCTCGTACGCCAGCGGAAACACCTCATCATAGCTCAAAGCTGCCCCGCAACGTCAAAAAGGCCCCTGCATATCCGTGACATGAATCGGCAGTTCTCCGTTTGTTTCCTCCAAAAAATATTCTTCCATCTCCAGCCAGCGTTTTGCCACCCCGATAAGCCGGTGCTTCGGCAGTTTCGAGATATCCTCAGGGGAATGGATGATTTTTTCACAGGTGACATCCTCGTTTATGATGATCTCCGGCGCGCCAAACATACTGGGAATGGTAGACTGCCGGCATCCGGTAAACAGGGACGGAATGTAATCATCGTCAATGCTTCCCCGGATAATAATGTCATCCAGACACTCCGCAGCCGTCCTTCAAAATCAGGAGCCGCGCAGTATGGTTCATAATAAGAGGTACAGACAAACGGTCTGCGGTCTTTTGTCTGATTCTGCTGATAAAGTCCAGCCAGCGCTGCTTGCGCTCTTTTTTTTTAGACTCGGATATAACTCCCGAATCTGCTCCATTTTGCCGCCACCCAGTCTTTCATAAAAGCAGTCACCTCTGTTCCCAATTATAAAATTTTCTATCATTCTCCAAATGTCTCTGTCACCAGCAGCTTTATACGCTACTGCTGGCTGCATACTGTTTTTGAGCCAATTCTAACACATTGCCATAGATTCTGCAAGCAAAGTTTATAAAATGTCCTTTTTGTAAGTATGCAAAAACCGCAGACAGTTTTTAATAAACTGTCTGCGGTTTCAGTCTGTCCTCCGGGGCAGCCGTTCGCTGTTGTAAAAAAAGAATGTTCAATTCAAAAAGAAAAGCCGTCGCATACGATGAGCAGTCCGCAACGGCTTTGGGATTTATGACTTAAAAAGCCGCATTATAAACGGCTTCCAAAGGCTGTTGATTCCCAATACTGTTTGACACCGAAAAATCACATTCAATTCTATTGTACGTCAATCAGAGAACAGTCTCCTGATTGACTGTTTCGAATCAACAGACTGTCACTTTGGTTGTAAGTCCCGCAAAACCCACAAATATCGGAGCAGCCAATATATACTGTGGAATCAGCACGGAATTCACGCCTGTTTTTTGTTATGTATGAAGAGTGTATTTCGGATTTAAAGAGCGAATGTAAATGTCGGTTAAAATACCCTTGATAACATCGCCGTTACTTTTAATCAGCGCTAAAACCCTCGCATCTTCATCATTGTTTTCACATTCTAAAAGAGCGCCTTGACCTTTTGTAAGATCATATTCCTGTACTTCAAAGCCCCAATCAGCCAAGCTTATTTTATCCTTTTCATCTTCGCTGCGAAATGGTATATGTTGTATCAAGATAATTTTTTGTCCTCTTGCTCTTGCTTCTTTTATATCCTTTTCAAAAGATTTGCCGTATTATTCCAAAAGTGTCCTGCTCCGTTATCAAGTCCGATCATCACGAAATCTTCTGAAATTTCTTTTTTTCATATAATGATAGTTATGTGGCCAATACTGTTTTAAAAAACGTGCTTTATCGTCATCAGGTGTTTTTTCAGGCAGTCCTGTATCCATTTGCTTACGATATTCGTGGTTGCCCGGGATAAAAATACCGTCTGGCACCTTGCTGAAAAAGCTCTTTCTGTGCTAAAACGATCGCCCCGTGAGCGCAATAATCAACAATATCTCCCAAAACTAAAGTTTGATCCAAATATTTACACACTTCAAGAGAATTTTTCAGCGCCAATGCAGAAGCTCCGTTAAAGGTATGATAAAAAGCGTCTTCGTCTGGTAAGATACAGTTCTTCATCCAAATCGTCGATTTCGTCTGCGTAATTTAAATGCGGGTCTGCTATACATCCAAGTTCAATTTTATTTTTATACCTGCATTAATATTAAGTTCACAAACAATCTGTCCGGTTTCGCATAAGCGATAAACCTTGGAAAATTGCTGTCTTAAACTGCAAACATCGGCAACGCTTTCCTGCGAGAAAAAATCATGTCTGCTTATATAATCTTTGTTCATATCAATCTCCCTTTAAGCGTGTTTTAAAATTTTCTCAAAGCGTTAAAGCATAGCTTTGATTGTTCTAATGAATATATTTTATTACAATATAATATAAAAATTAATAAAAGTCAATAAATATTAAAGCGATTTTCCGATTTGCTGCCAAAAATCATTAAACCAAAACTTTCCGAAAGCTCTTTATTTAAGCTTATTTTGGGGGTAAAAAAGAAAAACCGATGTCCATATGAGACATCGGTTTTCTTTATTCTCCAAACACCCGTTTTACTGCCTGTAAATAGCCATATCCATAGAGGTCATCCGGTTCAAGATAGCTGGTTTCTGTCCATTCGTTCCAGCTGTTCAGCGTAATAAACGGAGCCTGCCCCGAATGATTGTCCACATAATCTTTTTGCCATTCTGAGAGCTTTTTCAAAGGCTTCAGGCGTATTATTTTGACAACGCAGGGCCGAAATTCCTGAAACCGCGGGTTGTTGTCCCAGCCGATTGATACATGGGGATAATAGGTCTGCTGATAGGTTTTCTGAATTTTTTCCATTCTTTCCCACATCAGCAAGGATATCTGTATAATCACGGTTCATGTCTGCAAAATGGCAAAACTGATAATGAGTCAGCCCTTCAAATCCTAAGAGGTCAGCCAGAGCAGCACTGGTCGGAGCGATGCCGCCATCCACCCGCTCAGATTATAGTGATCGTTCCAAACAGTAAGCACTGGATATACGCCTGCAAGACCGTTCCGATGCATTCCTGATCCAACCATTGCAGCGCCTCTTTTTTGCCGCAGCGGTTCCGCCAAGACCGTTGACAAAATTGTCAATATCATAAATCTGAATAACTGGCTTTGCCGTCAATTTTGTAATAGGAGGGATGGCTGAAATATTTTTTAATCCAGCGAAGTCCAATCTTATGAAATTCCTCTGAATTGACTGCGCCCTTCCAAATCAAGGTATCTGATTCGTCATGGGAATTCCGGATATCCCAAACCATATTAACATTGTGGTTTGCCCACATCAAACAAAAACTTGACCCGGTCATTGTTTTTGGCCTTCAGGTATCCGTCGTTCAGACAGTTTTCTAAAAACGGCATACCGTCATACCAATACCAGTCATAAATAAACACAGTAACACCGTGCTCTGCGGCGGCATTAATTTCCATCTCCATCACATATGGGTCGGCTTCGTTCACATATCCCCAAAGCGGCTTGCGCGGCCAGTTGTGATCCGGTGTCTTTTTACTGCTTTGCGAACTGACTGCCATTCACCGATTCCTTCCTCCCAAAAAATCCGGCTTCTTCTTTCATCTCCGTATATGCCGCCAAATATAAGCCGCTACATCATACTTTTGCCATGTTATCTGTTTCCTTTCTATTCGGATTGCAGGATAAAAACACAGCGCCAACCGTTTATTTTTATTTCTCCCTGTTGCACTGGTTTCAAGCTGCCGGTTTCTGGATTAAACAACTCTGCTTTTGCAGAACTTTTCAGTACCATAGACGGTTTCACCGGTTCTGGCAGGGTATTAATACAATAGTAAAGTGCCGTATTACCCCGTTTTAATTTTGTCACAAATACGTGCTCACTTTCCGGGCGGCAAAAACAAGATCTGCCTGTTGCCTTAGGAGAGAAATCCAGTCTGCACCAAAAGAATATCGATTTCCTTCCGCTAAGCTCTGGCAAAGCTCACTTACTCTTTGGTGCTCCTGTTCTGTCATCCCTGCATTCGGGACAGCATCCAAAAAGACCAAACGAATGCCGCTGTGCTGCAGCTGTTTTAACTGCTCTGCCACCTTGAGCGGTAGATAATGAATATTCGGCAAAATCAGGGTATCATAAGCCGTCCTTCCAACGACTAATGAACCGCCAACCATTTTCCGCCAAGAAGCGCATCATCGTTTAAGACGTTAAAATTAAGCTGCGAGCGAAACAGTTTCATCGCCAGATTACTGATATAGGTATCCATATCATAAACATCCTGTTTAATCTGGTTTAATCCCCAATCGGTAGCTTCCATTGATGCCTGCGCGTCATGGATCGGATAATAAACACCAATCCGGTCGTCGTTTCTTGCATCCCTCAGCAAGTATTGAATCCGCCCAGTATACTGGTTCCAGTTACAGAACTGTTCCGGTCTGGTCACATTGTCGTATCCATATACGTTGATATGGGTAGCGCCGCAAAAGGTGTGAAAAGTTGTCAGTGCCATAAAAGCCCCATATGGGTCTTTTTCTGAAACGGTTCCACCTCCATCACCGGACAAATTTCCAGCATGGTGATGTTCCCGCCCTTATTTCTGGAAACAGAGGAGACAAACTTTGGTCCCATAAACCAGGAGGAATTCCACGCGCGCCCGACATCCCAGAATCCGGCCGGATTTCGGTTAAGGAATCATAGCCCGAATATCCATGTTGGAGATAACCTTCATAAAATCTCCGTAATACCCCACATGGCAGTAAAACGGCTCTTCCAGTAAAAGATGGCCGAATAAGCGGTCCCGTTTTTACGGCACCATTTTTGTACCTGCGCTGTAAAGCTGCGGCTCATCAGGCTGCCGACCTTATCATAAAACTGGACGCGCAACGTTTTGAAAACCGGTCGTTCCCGGTAAACAAAGCCGCAGGTAAGAATAGAGCGAATAGCCGTATGTATGTTCTATTTCACGGAACAATTCGAGAATAGGAACCGAATCAAAGTATGGAATTCCTTGCGTTCCAGTACAATAAGTGGTCATTAGTGCAGGTTCATCCGTAAAAATCGCGTCAAAAAGGTATCCCCAAAGTTTTCTGTCTGATTCGCAGCTGGCAAAGTGCAACCTCGATAAACTGCCTGACAGCATCTGCATCCAAAAATCCAGATATTTGCGGGGGCCGCCGGGCAAATCCTCTGGTTTCATTTGATCTGCATGGGAGACATTGGAGGGTCTGATATAAAAACGCAAACAAGCAATATCCGTTGCCCGGGGCTTTTTGCAGAAATCTGCCGGGATTTAAATGGTACAGAGACCATATGCTGATAATCCAGTTTTGTTCTGAAACCGGATAAAAAGCCGCCCAAATATACTGCAGCGCACCTTCAGGCAGATAAAGCTCCACTTGTTCTCCCTGCCGGGTCATAACATACTGATATGCAATATTTTTGGACTGGTTCTCCGGCGGGTTCGGGATTGCAAGGCCGCAGCCCCAACCGCTCGGATAAAAGTATTCATCATATAGCCACGTACGTAATCCCTGATTTTTCAACTGTTGCGCTGTATCCAAAAGCCTGTCGATATTTTGACTGTTCTGTGTCCAGCCGCTCTCCCATGGCACATTTATCACAGCCCCTGCCAGATCCCCGCGGCTTTCACCCAATCCCGATCAATGCTTCTCTGCCGCCGTCATTCTTCGCAGAACTCAAGCCATGCCCAATCGGGAACAGCCTGTATTCGGCGCTGGGGTTTTTCATTTGCTCTACATCAACATCAGGCTGTTTCCTCATCTGTCTGGTTCCTCCCAAGAACAATAAAATCAAAGTTGCACACAAAACAGTCCATTGCCGTTTTTTTCTCATAAAACCGTCCAGTCAGCCGAAACTCTGCCACGACCTCCCGGCCTGAAATACCATCGCCATATAAAGTCGGTTGAATGCACCAGCTGTTAAACGGTCCCTCCGGACGAACATCCCGATGATAACCGCAGTCTCCGGTAACAGCCCGGCGGATGGCAGCAAGATAGCCAAAACCGTATAAGGCACTTGGCAGAATACTGTGTCCCTCCCCATACTCTGACCAATTATCGAGCAGGATCATATCCTTTAACCCTCCGGCTGGATGTTCCACTTCGTTTGCTATTTCGACACAGGAAAACAGTGCTCAAATTTAGAGGGAGAATTATTGATGCTAAAATAACCGCCGTTATCGACCCAATAGCGGTTATCCCATCCGTTCCGAACGATGTTACAGCAGGAACTCCTGCCTCAGCCGACGTCTTTATATAGTTTGCTGCAGAGCGGGGAGTATAAATATTACAGTAAGCATAAACCGCATCCAAGCCTGCCTCTTTTTCGTCCTCCATCTGGTCAATGATTCCGTTCAGTCCCGGCCGGCGTTCCCCAATAATTGTCAGGCCGTCAAAGCCTTCTTTTATACATAACGTCCGCATATCGGCAAACAGCCGCTTCATCTCACCTTCGCCAAGATCATGCAGCATTTTTGACCAGCTTAATAAAATAAGCACTGGTTTGTTTTCCACAATCAAATAGCTTGGATGTTTAAAATAGGCTTCTACGAGAAAACGCGCCAGATTGTTGTAATAATTATCATGTGTTACTTGCTGGAACAATTCACCGATAGTTACACAAAGCTTAATTTTATCCTGAAATTCTACCGAACGAAAAAAGTACGAGTAAAATCAACTGCAAAATCTGCCGGTTTGTTTAAACCGAATAGAAAAAGGGAGAAATAAAGTCAATCCCGTTTTCAGCCATCCATTTAATCTGCCAGCCAATACAGTTTTTATCCAGGTCGTTGTAATAACCAAGATAAGGGTTTTATCAGAATACTCATATTGGTTATCCACACGATGCCAAAAAGTTATCATGCAAAACCATGCCTGAACACCGGTCAGACCGGGTTCGGCTTTCTTTTTGTCAATATATGGAACCGTTGACTCCATATAAGGTGCTGCACGAAAGAAATAAACCTGGGCTCGTTCTTTTCCCCGGCAGAATGCGAAACTTCCGCATAGTCAAGCACCATACCGTCTGGGAAAAGCCGGCGCTCTGAGGCACATTCCCGCCCGTTCAAATAAAAACCGTACCAGTGCCTTTTTTCAGTATTGATATGTATCAACAGATGGTAATGCATCTGCTCCAATAAATAATGATAAATCTCGGTTTTTCACCGCCAGCAGCATTAAGAAAAAGCGCCCATTTTCCGCCTCTACGTAAAATGCCGGTCGTTCCGAACCGCCAAAGACCATTTTCAGCTTACTGCCGTTCGTCTGTATCAGAAAGTTCGTCTCAATTTCAACCATTCGGCGGCAGGGCAGACAAAAGGCAGATAGTTTCTGTCTCTCATCTCCAATTCTTCTTCATACCTGTAACCGATCCGATAAATCGGTTTCCCCGCATGGATGACCGATGGAACTCCTTCCGCTGTTGTGAAATAAATTCGATCAATGCCGCCATACAGTGAAAACGGTATTTGCTTCAGAACGGGTTTTCCGTCCAGTTCCATAGAATAAACAGCATTGCTGCAATCAATCCGGACTGTTGCATGATACCATCTATCCGGTTCCAATCCGGTTATGGCGCTACCATCCATCGCGGCCAATGTGCCATTTCTGGTCTCAAATCCAATACACAGCTGTTCTCCTGCATACAGCCGATTTTTGCTCCGTCAGCAGCCGGATTACTGTTTTGCCATTTAAACTCCCATTTTAAAAATCCGTCCTGCTGTCTGCTGATTTCTTTCTCTGCTGAGGCCCTGCCTGACGGACGAAAGCAATCCAGTTTTAAAGCAGCCCCGTACCAGCCGCCGTCCGCTTTATCATTTGCAACATGATGCCATACATTGTCTTTTCCGATATATCCTTCAGCCGTTCCACCCGTCTGGTCAAACGTCCAGCCTGTTGCAAAGCTTTCAAAGGAGTTCTCCACAAACCCTTCTACGATGTTGCTGTTTTCTCGCGATGTATCTCCGTCATGGCAGACTGTAAAAGCGTTTCTGCCTTCAAAGTCCCACAGCCATGGAAGGAGGACATCAGCCTTAAGCCGATAATATGATCCTTCCAGTACTGGTTTTGCCGCAGACCAATGACATATTCCTGTTCTCCCTCCACAGCGGAAAGAACAAACTTTTGTGTCTTTTTCATCATAAATGGGGTCACAGTCTGTTATCCAGCAGATCCCGCCAACCATACTTTGGGTAAAGCGCTCGGCTGTAAAAAGCAAACATATTTCAGCAAGCTCGCATCGGCCCGAAAAGGCTTTTCGGTATCCATGACAAGCCCTTCTGGTGTTTGAACTTCTTTTAAGAAAAGGGTACAATTTTTTCCGCGTACAGTCATCAAACATCATATAATGAACCAGTATGTTGCTGCCGCATCCTTCGGGAATCAAACGTAAAGAGCGAATCCTTCCTCTGCGGCAGACAGGTCAAATGAATATTCACAGAACATCTCTGTGTTTGAATTCAGCTCCTGTATTTGTTGGAAACTGCCGCCGTCATACTCACAAAAAAGCATCAGCCTGGCAAAGCCGCCGATGTTTTTAGTTTCACCCGAAACCAGGGGAACTCCCTGCTGTCTACCGCCAGGTTTTGCGGCGAACATAATGCAGGCTCCGCTCCTGTTTTGCAAAAGATCAGTTCCCCTTTTTGACAAGACAGTGTGCCGTCTTTACCAGACCAGCCTTCACAGGCATAACGAAAGAAAGGTCTTATCAATTCGCGGTGAGAAACTTCCCGCGAACTGTATAAAATCAATTTCTATGACCGCATCCCGATATCCCAGCGCGGGCATAAATTTCAGCTGCCGTATTTTTCCCGACCATCTAGGATGTCCGCCAAGCTCCAACCGATAGGTACGAAAATCAGTATCCTGAGGTATTAAAGCGATATCTGCATATTGTTCTTCCGGACATTGCGGATCATTCTCCAACGTCCAGCAAACCCGAAAGCGGTTGCCAGGGGTGGGATTTGTCATTCTGATATTGATAACATTATAAATCGCCGCGTCAAGGTCCAGATGATCCTCGCTCAGAAAAGAACAACCAGAAAAGGTGATATCTAGCCGCAGCTTATGGTTTTCCATCGCGGGAACGCACATCTGGAAGGAATTGAACCCATAAAACCTGTCTCTCCGGTTATAGAAATCATAAGTAACAGGCTCGTTTCCTTCACAACCATATTTGGGGTTCCCATAGCTTTTTATCATATCCATATCATTCTTGGCAGCGGCAAAGATTACCGCTTCTCCTATCTTATCTTACTGCTATTCTTTTACACCCGATGCTGACATTGTTTCAATAATGCTGCTCTGGGTTACCAAAAACACAAAAATAGGTACAATCATCATCACAACCGTTACAGCAGAAGCTACACCCGCACGGGCAACACCGCCGGCAGTAATCTGTGAGATTGCATAAGTCAGGGTTTTCAGCTGTTCGCTGTAAATATAAACGTTTGCTCCCATATTCCACAATCCCTGAATCGAAAACACAATCACGGTCAGCCAGGCGGGCTTGACGTTCGGCATCACGATTTTCCAGAAAATTTGCCACTCATTAGCGCCATCTATTTTGCTGCTTCCAAAAGGCGTTGTTGATCTGTTCCATAAACTGCTTCATCAGATAAAGTCCCAAAGATGCACCCATGACCGAATAAGAATAGCACGATAAGTGTCAATCCAATCCAGCTTGACCATGATGATAGGTGGGAATCGCCGTAACCGCGGCGCTGAACATCAATGACATAAAAATAACCCGAAAAATAAATTTTGCCCCAGGGAATGGATGTTTTGCCAGCGGATATGCACACATGGAGGACAAAACAACCTGTCCACGCGGTACCGACAACTGTAATAAATACCGTGTTAAACAGATAGCGTGACATCGGCACCCACGAGTTTTGCAAAGGTTGAACAGGTCTTTGAAGTTATCAAGTGTAGGCTGCCGGGAAAAAGCGGCGGTGGAAATATCCATAATTCGTTCAGAGGTTTAAACGCATTTCCAATCGAATAAATAAACGGCGCTGAGATAAAAGAGTCCCAGCAGGGTCAGGGTCGTAAATACAATAAAGTTTCCAAAATGGGGAGCGGTTTACTTTGGCTTTTTTTTCATCAGATGCTTTTGGCCTTTTGCTCTTTCATGCTTAGTCACCCACCTTTGCAATCAACTTCTGGATGATGGATTGGGCAAGCATGACAATAAACAGGAAGTTGTCGCTATTGCACAGGCATACCCCATCTCAAACCGGACATTGCCGAAATCGGTCAGATGGTTCATCATTGTCCATGCCTTATAACCAGTACTGGGATTTCCGCACAAAGCATCAATGGTAGGTCCGATACCGAATGAATTTGTAATACTGATAACCGCGGAAAACAACAACTGAGGTTTCATATAAGGCAGCGTAATATACCACAGCTCCTGCCACCTGTTTTAATGCCGTCTACCGCACCAGCTTCATACAATGTGGTATCCACATTCTGAAAGCCTGCGATCAAGGCAAAAGCTGGTGCCAAAGACTTGACCCAAAGCAGAACAAAAATCAAAATACCAACCAAGTATTTTTCATCGGTCAGCCATTGAATCGGAGTTTGAATCAGCCCCATTTAATTAGATAGGGTTGAAAAATCCCCCCAGCGTCCCCGCTGAAGATAATCTGCCAGACATAAAAAGATATTGGTCAGAGTCGGCGCATAAAACAGCAGGGTCAGCAGGGACCGGACTTTTGGCCCCAGATCATTGACAAACCAGGCAAGCAGCAAGCACATCAGATAACTAATTGGGCGGTGATCCCTGAAAATCAGGGTGTTTTGACGGAAGTCAAAAACAGAGGGTCCTTAATAAACAGGTTTTTATAATTTTCTATCCCCACAAATTTGGCAGGGTTTAAAATGTCAAATTCCGTAAAACTGAAAAACATTGCAATGATGACCGGAAGCACCGTGAAGGTTGTGAAAATCAGAAGAAAGGGGGCAATAAAAGGCATAAGAAGATTTGTACTGCTTCATCCGCCTCCATGTATATGCAGCTTTCTCCCGAAAACATTGCTATTGATATTGTTGTTCATTCCGATTCTCCCTCACATCAATTCGGCAGGCCGAATTCTTTTCCGCTTCTTATAGATCTCATCATTGATCATTTTGGCCGAATTGGTTATACTTTCAGCCGGATCCATCAGCTTGTTAACCGCATCACGGAACGCAAAGTCGATATAACGCGGCGTATAATAACCGCCCGCACCTCCGCACCCCTTTACTTCGTTCCACTGAAGCATCAGTTCCTTATAGTTTTCTGTTGACCATGGAATCTGCTCCAGCGCCTCCAGGTTAGCGGTCGGATAGCGGGCCGCCGTACCCATGATGCTTTCCAGCTGTTTCCCGAACATAATCTGAGTTTCAGCCGAAGTCCACCATTTTAAAAATTCCCAGCCGCATTCTTTATTTTTTCTGTATTTTTCAACATCAGACTCGCCATAACTCCCCCAGGCGAGGTCGCGTCAATGCTTCCATCCTCCTGCAGTGTGCCTGGTACCCTGGTGAATCCCCAGAGGCCATCAATTTCAGGGGCAAAGACCGAAAGCTGATGATAAACGCTGTAGTCAGCAATCCCAATCGGAATGGAACCAATACGGAATCGGTTGATAAAATCAATGGTCTGCGGGTTTGATAGTCGGTATAAAGACTGGTATAAAAGGAAAACGCCTCAATGGACTCTGCACTTTCGATTGCGGTTTCTTAGCGTCCTTGGTATAAAACTCACCGCCGTTTTGCATCAGCAGCATAGCATACATCGGCATAGTCAATCCTGATGTGGTTCCAGTCACAGTCGGCAAACCAAAATTCAGCTGTTTTTTGTTTAGAACCGGCAGCAGATTGATGACATCGTCCCAAGTTCGCGGCACCTTTACCCCAATCTCTGTCAGAATATCCTTGCGATAAAACAGCATTGGAAACGTCTGCGTTTCCGCAGACCATAGGTCCTACCGTCAAAGCTGAGCGGCGTCAGCGCACTTGCAGAGAAACGCTGTGCAATCTCTTCAAAATCCGAAAACTCTCGGAGATTGACGGCGGCATTCCGAAATGCATAGTTTGCCACATCTCCCGAACCTATCGTCAGGGCGATATCGGGTCCTTTTCGGACAGAGTGGCAGGAAGCAAAGCGCCCATGGAAACTAGCTGCAAATTCAACGTAATACCGGAATCAGGAGTAAAGTTGTTGTCCGCCAATGTCTTTAAAATCTGAGCCTGGTCCCGCCTCCTGTCAAACCGTTTCCTACCCATACACTGACAACGTTTTCCCCGCTGTCGTCTGAGATGACATTATAATCTACAAAAAACGAATTAACAAACTCATCACATGATAGGAAAGTGTTTCAAAAAAGCCGCTTTTCCATCCGGCACCTCAGTGCCGGATGGCGATACCAAATATAGTCGATAGTCAGCGGCTGCTGTTTGCCGTCCGTAATCCAAGTTCCAAGCGTACTGATATTATTCTGAAATCCATTAAAATTTTTGGCAATCCGTTCGCTTTTTCCAGCATTTCATCAATCTGAAAATACAGGCGCTCCAGGATTGCGGTCCCCTGGCTTTTTTGCCAGTCAGTTGAATTAATTCCTGTTCCAGTTTTTTTAGCCGTTTTCCTTTGTTCTTTCAGGTTTTCTAATGTTTCAGGGATGGTCAGTTTAAACTGATAGTCACGGTTTACGTCAGGCGTTGCGCCGGTAATCATCAAAATTTCCCGGTAAATTGTGTTGAGCTCATTTGTAATGTCCTGCGCCTGATAAAGCAGTTGTGCCAGTGGGCCTAACGTGACTTCCATCCGCAGAGTATGCTTCTGGCCCTGCTGGAAGCTGAAACAAAATCGGTTTGTCCTCAATATGCAGTGTGCTCATTTGAAAGAGGAATGATAAGGAAATCCATAATCCGACAATTCCTGACAAATCACTTTCCCATCCAAGGATATCCTGCGGTAAGAGGTAGCACCGAAGAAGCATTTTGCAAAGTCCGCATCGAGATTTGATAAAGGCCAGTGGCTTCTACCTCAAATTCCCATTCAATCCACTGTCCGCTTTGCTGCCAGTTTCCGCCTCCGATACAGTTCAGCTTGAGAAGGGAAGAACTGGAAGGGCTGGTCGCCGGGGAGGATTTGTCGGATACAGGCACAATCATAGGATCAGATTTGGCTTTTGTGTTTTCACCTTCTACATAAACCGTCTTTCCGCCTGCCGCACCCTGCGCCTGCGGTTCCTGATATTTGTCAGGTGTTTCCTGCTGGCAAAGGCGGATTGTATGAACCGCCAATGGTTCCTGGGTAGCGGTCAGCCGAATCGTATGAGAGCCTGCAGAAAAAATAAAACTGCAGAGGTGTGTTGTAAAATCCGGTGGTATCCCGCAGATAAGCGCTCATCCAAATCGGAGCTTCCACCTGCTCTGGCCGGAGGTCATTTCCCTGTTTATCTTGTTTCATCCGTTTCCGTTGTCCTGCATCTTATCCTGCCAATTGCGATAAAAATTAAGCGTGCGGGCTTCGTTAAAGGCAGTTCTCCGTCAATCCGCAGGAACGGACAATGGTCGCACCTTTCCCTTCCATTGGAAAATAGTCCAGAGCGATATGATAAAAACCTGCAGTTTTACCTCAAAGCTCCACTCTGTATATCCGTCCGCAGGTGTGAGGACAGTCTTTCCTGCTTTACCCTGATAGTTCTCCTGTATTTTAACTTCTGTGCTGCTGTCGGAAACGCTCTCAGCCCCAATTACCACCTCGGTCTCCGGATGCATCGCGTCCCGGTGCTGTTCCAAGTAGTTCTGGTACGACTCTGCCTGCTCTAGAATAATGGTGCCGTCCTCTTTTTAGAGTCAGAGTATCATCATACGCTTTCTCTCCTGCGGCAGAGACTTTTAATCCCTGCATCATGACACAGCTGCAGCCAAGTAAAAACACCATGGCAATAGAAATCATCTTTTTATCAAATGCTTCTTCATGTTCCTTGCGATGCGATACAGCGCCTACAAAATGCCGCAAAGCAACGGCCTTTTATGCTCGGTATCGTCCCTTTCCTATAATTTATGCGATCCCTATCTCACTCTCAGCCGCTCTGGTCTTAATATTGACCTCAGCCGTATCGCGGTATTTTTGAGGATACGGACTTCAGGCTCCGTACCCATGGGACAGCAAATTTCAATTTTCATTGTTTCATCTTTGATTTCCCAATACATTTCTATGTCCCCGTATGGAGTAGGAACTTTTCCTTCTGCTTTTTTTCAATCCGCACGGATGCGGTTCAGCCAAAAATCTGCAAAAGCCCTCCCCTACGGGGTAAATGCCAAGCAGGTAGCGGGATAACAGATGCGCCATTGCCGTATCGGGATGAGCGGTCTCCCCAGGCGCGCCCGGCTTCCTGCGGCTGCGGCGGATAATGCATACATTCCGTGGTGGTAAACGGCACGTTGGCATCGTTCAAAAAATCCATCCAATTGACTGTCATGTTGGTTCCTGCAATTGTACCGTTTTTCCCCTGAATAACCCCAATCGCCGTGTCATCCAGATGATACCGAAACATCCCCCTGCAAAGAGAATCAGGATTTTACCAGCACAGAAATTATGCTCAAGATATTTTTCCATATTTTCTACGATTCTGTGAGCATTATCCTCAGAAATCAAGTGAAGCTCCAAGGCAAGAGCATTTGCCATATCACAGAAAACATCTTCGGAGATGCTCCTCTTAAAATAGCCTTTCTCCTCATTCCACAGATTCTTCATAATTGCCGTCTGCAGCTGTCCGCAATTGCCGAAAAACGTTTTGCAGCATCCATGTCCTCCATATACCGCGCAAGATATTCCCCTGCCCGAAAAGCCATTACCATAATCAAATTGTTATAGCTGTATTTTCCAATATCGCTAAGGACATGATCCCATAAGCCCTTTGAGGTTTCATAGCGTTGATAGAATAATCCATCTGCTTCTATATATTGAGAAAGATAGTGCAGATTTTTCAGCGCTTTCGGATAGAGTTCCCGACAAACGGCACGGTCATCTGTAAATCGGACATAATCTGCCATTACCGGTAAAAACCAAGCTGAAAAAATATCGGATTCGTAATATCCGTACTCCCTGCTGCCCGGCGCCATTATATCTTCAGGATAGCAGGTTGCCCACATATATCCCTCAGGCGTCTGATGGGAAGCCAATATCCGCAGAGTATCCGCCATATAGCCATGATAACTGCCAAACCCATAATAGGCATTTTCCCCGACCAGTAAAGATCGCCGGACCAGGGAAGGCGGTCGCGCTTTGCCCCATCTGCAATAAACGGCAGTGATCTGGCATAATCACAGCACTGGGCAAACAGCATCAGGTCATCTGACAGTAGCATCACATCGCCTGGTCCCCGACACAGAAACATGCTCCAGATAGGCCCAATGCTCCGGTATCTGGCATAATCCCACTGAACCGCAGAATAGGTGTTGTCTTCCCATTCTAATACACAATCCCCGTTGACAGCGACCTTGATTCTGCTTCCATGAACTTCAGTCCGTACTGCCACCGCATATTATCCGGCAGCGGCTGATCCATGGTGACAGCCGGGTAGATTTCACTGTCGATTCCACCACACCGCAGATATCTGCGGAGTTTTCCGTCCAACGTAAGCCGAAACAGATAGCCGTCATTGCCGGATGCCCGGACCATCCATCCGATTCCGCTGCTGCAGTGTGGATTCACAGAAATTTGTGCAGTAAAATCAAACGTATAGTCTTTCCACCCAATGCCCGGCTGATAGATGCCGCTGTCCTTTCCTTTGCTCAGCGTACGGACGGCCAGACTACCCTCCACTAGTTCCCAAGCATGAGAATTGCTGATTGATGCAATTTGTACCGTATAAGTGCTTGCAGCCCAGAGTTTATTTAAAGGTTCCCTATCGCAAAAAAGTCTCCTCGGTCTCCGACAGGTCGGCGGTATTGTAGATAAAAAAACGCTTCCAGTTCCAAATCTGTTCGGGGGTTTCTAAAGTAAGCATGACAAACCGCTGCTGTCCCTGAATTAACGGATACCAAAAGTCTCCGGTCCGGTTTATGGTGTAGCATTCAAAGCGGTTGGGATTCCCAGGCAGCACTGGCAGTTCTACTCCCAGATATTTGCAGCAGCCCCGGACAAAGTCCCCGATTTTTCCGGTGTTTTCATCTGCGATATAATCATAGCAGTCTGCATAGGAGATACGCAGCTTCGGCTTCCCGTGATAGGAACGAACCCTGAAAACGGATATCCACCCGGCGAGCTTTTTCCCATATCAAGGATTATTTTCGGCTGTTCTCCTCCTTCCGGATAATGAAAAGAGTTGTTCCGTTTCTGCCGAGCAAATTTGTTGGATTCATTATTTCTCCGTGCAAACTGCGGATTTTTTCTCCATAACAATATTTAGACTGCGGTGTTGCAATATAAGGATTCTTGTTCTTTATCAATGTCTTCTACCTCATCTTATAATCAATCTTTTTAGCCGACAATTCCGCTTCTGGAAATACTTTCTGTAAAAATATCGCTGGGTAAAAAATATACAGTATAATCAGCGGAAGCATCACTAAAATAAATTTGGGTGCATTTAAAATGCTGTTATAAAAGTCGCTTCCCTGTTCTCCCAATACGGCAAAGTTAATACTCAGCATCACATTTGATAAGGTCGGCAGTTCTGGTGCCAATACGCTGGAATAGTAATAGTCGTTCCACTGCCATACAAACGCAAATAAAAATATTGTCACCATCATGGGAACTGCGCCGGAAGCATGATTCGATAAAATGTACGGAACCTGGAGCAGCCGTCAATATAAGCGGCTTCCTCCAGCACTTTGGGCATATTGATAAAATACTGCCGCATCATAAAAATATACAGTCCGTTTTTGAATGCCACACCGGTTGCCGACAAGCATAAAAACGGGATAATGGTATCAAAAGGAAACGCCTGACAGGGTACCGCCAAACTGAAAAATTTGAAAAATATTAAAAACCGGAACCGTAGATAGAGTGGCAGCAATATCGTCTGCGGCGGGATAACCAGGGTCAGAATAATCATAGCCATTAGGATGCCGCGGCCCTTAAACCGAAACCGTGCGATTCCATAGGCCACCAGAGTGCAGGATGTAAGCTGCAAAAGACTGATGACCAGTGTGATTCCCAGTGACTTCAGCAGAGCAACCGGATAGTTGACCGATTGCCATACCAGTTTGAAATTGTCCAACGTAGGGTGGCGCGGAATAAACACCACATTTGGATCATATAAATCCTCCATGGATTTAAAGGATGTGCTCAGTTTAATCAGGACCGGATACAGAATGATAAAGGACAGCCCCAAAATCAGCACAAGCCGGACAACAGACCAGCCCAGACGCAACAGCCGCTTTTTATTCCACTGAAACGGCAGCTTTTTTTTGTAATACACCAATCTTCATGAACGTTACTCCATTCCGCATAACCGCAGACCCGGCTGCAATTTTTTACAAACTATCTGTCCTCATAAAATACAATTTTTGAAATCAGGAACATTGCAACCCCAAGGATCGCGAAGATAACTACAAAATAGACTAATCCCATCGCAGAGCTCAGCCCGTATTTGCTTTCCAAAATGGAAAGTCGGTACAGCGAGTTCACAATTGTATTATCTGTGTTGCCCAATACATCAATAATGGTATAAATACTGTTTACCAATATCAGCGGACTGATCATCGGAAACGTGATTTTCCAGAAGTTTTCCCAAGCAGTACAGCCCTCAACTGAGGAAGCCTCATAAAGTGACGGTGAGATGGACTGCAGTCCCGCCAAGAAAATTAATATTTGAACCCCTGAATTCATGGTAATAAAATATATTTTATTGATAATTGCACCAATAATAGTAAAAATGAGGAGTCAAACGTTGCGCCAATAATTCCCATTACCGATTCGGTCAGATTCAGCGTATCGCCGTTTGTCGCGCCGGACACCCCGAAATCGCATTGATTGCTGTACTGGTCAGAGCGTCTGACTGACCGATTGCCGCCACACCGAGGCGATAATCACAGGAAGAAAGAATATTGCTCTTGCAATGGTGCGGCCTTTGAATTTTTGATTCAGAATAATTGCCACAAACAGGCTGTACAGAAGGATGCTCGGAAATGTCACAAGCAATTCTCCGAGGCTTTCAAAAGATGTTTTTAAATAGTCTTTCTGGACAAAAAAAAAACGCTTCGTTAAAGTTCTCCAGGCCGATAAATTTAAATACCATGTCGCCTGCATCATTCAAACTAAGGCTGCTGAAAGCCATCACAACATAAAGCGTGATAGGGGAGAGAAAGAAGAAAACAAATCCAAAAATAAACGGCAAGGAAAAACAGCACTCCCGCAGTGGATTCTTTGGCGCGCAGAGAGTATCTAAATTTTTTATGTCTGCTTTTCATCCTTTATTTCCCTCCTTTGACAGAATACCCAAACGGCTCAATCTTCATGCCGTCCACAGTCACTTCTGTTTCATTGTAATTGACGTAAACCTGCAACCCGGTTTCATAAACCGTATGGTATACATTTGCCTGAATGAGTTCGCTTTTGATAATCTGTTTCCCGATACTGTCTTTTTAGCACGTTCTCTGTTTCCTGATAGATGGAAACAGCATCTTCTATCCAGCTTTTGTAATTCACGCTGTAAAAGTTGTAATCGGTTTTAAACAGCTCACTGTTGTCCGCATAAATCCATTCAAAAGACGGCATTGTACGGTTTCCAAGATTTTCAGCTGTTCTTTCCGCAGATCACTGCTGTAATTCAGCGGCTCGCCGTAATATGGCAGAACCCCCGCTCAGAACCAATTGCATAAAAGGAATATCGTAATCAAACAGATAGTTCTGTCCGGACCCTGAGGGAATCCGGTTCACGCAGGACGCATATTGCAGCGTATAAGCGTTTGCACCGTCCACCATGATTTTCATATTCTGCTTTTGAATGGTTTCCAGAGTTTTCCCCGGACAATCTCTTTGGCAGATTCTCTGTCAGCCATTTTGATTTGTTAAAATCTGAATTTAGGTCAGTTCCCATATTTGATACCGAAACCGCAGGATTTCCCAATCCCTGATAGCCATTCAGAAATCCTTCTGCCATTGTGCCAAGATATAACGGACTGGTGATAAATCGCGGTTTATCCTTGTTCAGCGTCAGAGTCGACGCGCGGTAGTCGTAGTCTTTTGCCGTAACATCTGAAATCGTACGAGCCGAATTTTTATTTCCCTGGAATCCGTCAAACATTCGGTCCCGATACGTATAAAGAAAATTCGCCTGGGGATAAAACTGTATCTGCCCTGCTTGGCAAAGGAAACTAAATCAGAAAACCCTTTTTTTCCGCCAAGGGAGGAAAGGAGCTTTGTCTTGTTGTATACTGTATTTTCATAGCCGTCATTTGCCCATCCGCTGTATCCAAAGGATACATTTGCTGCACCCTTTTTCTGTAAGGCCTCAAGAATTTCTTTTGCCTGGCTGTATGAAGTGAGCGTCTTGTCTGCCTTAACCGAATGCCCAGGACGGTGTCATCATATTTCACCGAGCCAATGAAATTGATGTGCATCTGTTTCTTGTCATCTTCTGCTTTAGAGAGTTTTCCCTGCTCAAGCAAATATTGCCGATAGGCAGCAGCCATACCAGAATAATCTGCCTTCTCCTCATATTGGAACAAAAAGCGCAGTTTCACAGAGGTTTTGTCTTTTCCTTTTGATAAACCGTGTTTCCCGCTTAAATTCAGCACAGAATTCGTCTGAATCTCTTTTTCAGAATAACAAAAGCTCGGATATATTGCATTATAGGAATCGTATTTCCCACTGATCTGTGCGGTGATGCTCGCAATCGCGTCTCCCTCCTCAATCACAGCTACAAAGGACTTATCTCTGGTTTTATGCCATAAACCGGAAAATAAATCTGAGAAAACGCATCCGTATCTTTTTTTCCTGTAAAATAGTACGGTCAGGGCCGTATACTCTTTTTATATATGGTTCCAGTTCCGTTTTGCCGTTGTTGAGTGTAATAGCAGCCCCCTTCCATCCGGCACAACCATATAGCCTTCATCGGTTGTTCCAGCGGCCCCAAAAAACGGAAGCACACTCATTTTGTCACCGGACTATTTTTTTTCATCATATTTCAGACTGTTATATGGTACTTCTACAGAAAGTCCGCTGTTGGACAGCCGGTATTCAAGTGACATGGTAATAGAATAGTCGTTTTCTTTATTTTCCGCCACCAGGTTCTCTTTGTTGTCCGCGTCAAGCTGTTGCTTGGTATAACCTGCCTTTTGAAATATCCTTCCAGTTGTTCCAGCAAAAATCCGGGATTTCGCTGTCCACGGCGGAGTTAAAGGTAAACGCATACAGATCCCGTTTTTTCAGTCCCGGATATTTCTGCAAATATACCGCCCCGGTCTGCATCTGTAGTGACATCATTAAGAAAACTTTCTGGTAATAGGCAGAAAGCATAAACTGGTCAGTTTCCTCCAGCTTAGACATAATATCCTGATAGCGCTCCTCGGACATTACCATTGGAACCACATAAACCTTTTTGGCTTTCCCCAATACATAGTTCACTCTGACACCGTTTTCCAACGGATAAAATTCATATTGTCCCAGCAAAACGCTGTCCGCATGTGAATTCACCACATAGCCTTTATCTGTTTCATCGTTATATTCAATCAACACCTGCGAATTCAGGCTGTCAGCATATCCGCCCTGTGCAACCGTGTCAGCTCCCCGCTGCGGCGGGTTTGTATACCATTTCATGCCGTTTTATCCTGAAATACAACCTCTGCATTTTTCCATTGACAAACAGCTTCATCCCGTCAGCCGATGCAACCTCGGAAAGTTCTCCGCTTGCTTTCAGCAGTTCATTAAAAGCATCGTCCTGTTTCAGGTACTCAGAAGCGGGAGATCTGATCTGCGTTCTGGTACAGCTGCCATTTTTCCAGCACAGCCACTAAAAAAATCAAAGGCGCTGCCAAAAGCAGTATACCAGCCCGGTAACGTTTTGTTCTCATAGCATCTGTACCTCTTTCACCAACAAAATCACAAAGTTAATCAACTGCTGAATCAACGCAAAGAACAGGACAAATAAAAAAACACAATAATCACCATGCCAAGCAGTGCCACTAAAAATGGTTCCAATTGTTTTCGGCATAGTAAACTGATGAACTGTCATGATACCGACTAAAAATAAAAAATACAGTCCAAATTATGCTCACACTATCAAAAAAAGTTGTAAAAAGCAGCTTCCTTTATGGTAATCAGGTTTGCTCATAACCAGCAAAGGAATATTGATCAGTACCACGGAACAAGCGCGTAAGCTGATGCAATATAGATATCCAGAAACTTTCCTTCTCCGTCAACCAAGGTGGTAATACACCAATTGGAGACACACCACAGAACAAATGGCAGCACTACGCTGCAGAACTGAATAATAATATTCATCTCAGATATTTCATTGTAGTTTAAAATAAATCCGGTAACCTGCCGCCTCAGGGTCATAACAACAAACAACAAAAAATACAATTGTGTTCGCAGAGGCCAGCGTTCCCATCTTTTCATCGTGTTTCAAGTTCCAAAATCCTTTAAACGGATGGAAAATCAAATAGAAGCTTCTATCGCAGGCTTTGCAAATATTTTTAGCCGTTATCATATTGTGATTGGCAACTCCTTTCTCTGGTTTTGTCCTGCTAAAGTCCAAATCGGAGGTACAGCTTTGCTGCTCCTGCAGGCAAAACCACGCGTTTGAAAGAATGCGGTCTGTTTCCTTCAAACTATTTTCCCCCGTTTCTTTTTGATTTTTTGTAAACAGCAAGCGCAGTCAATCCCGCTGCAAGAACAACGATCACCCCAAATATAATTCCAAAGTTATTGTCCACCCATATTTTGGGATATATTCAAATGCCTCGAATAAGAGGCCCTGTTGTTTGCCAGGAACAGGTAGTCCATTGCTTTCTGATAATCCCGCTTTTAATCAAGGAACGTCCGATCCCATCATAGGCAAGCTGAGATTTCACTGTATACTTGAGGCTTTCTGCAAACAACTCATCTGTCTGACCAAAATTGCGCTGATAAAAGTTGCGCACTGCTTCGGTCAGTATTTTACCATATTCTGTTGGCGGAACCGAACGATCCAATTGTATTTGCTGTCCACTACCAGAAAATCATCTTCCAGGGTATCCAAAGCCTCCACAGTACCGAACTGACCTAAATTGGCACCAAGTCCGCCAAAAACATACATCAGTTCTCCGTTGCTGTTATAGGTAAATATTCTGCCGCGCCGCTTGTCCAGCGCAGCATACATGCCGCTGTCTTTGACCGCAATATCCTCGAATTGGGATATTAGCGGAAGGCCCTTTGCCATCAAAAATCATATTGTGCATCCCCCATTGGCTGAGTATTTTCCCAGCCGTTTCAGGACATCATTCCCCATTGATTTAAGCGGCGAATAAACATTGTATCATTGTAGTTTTCGGATCCAGCGCACTGACGACCCCATATACAAACCCGTTTTCATCAATATCTACATTATAATATTCTGTCGGGATAGTCAGATTCATGCGCTTCTTCTGTTCTTCTGTCGCAATCATCTTCCAAAAATATCTGGCCAAGGTCGGGTGATACCGTAATCGCACCAAAAAGCCGACGAAATCTACTTGCGGTGTCAGTTCGATCCTACCTTCATTGACGTTTTTGGCAACAATGAAAAGCCTTCCGGCAGAATCGACTGAAACCTTTTGCGGAATATAGGCATCGTTCTCACTCAAAAGCTTTGTTTCCGGCCCGGCCGACTATTTTTTGAGACTCCCATCCTCGTTCAGACAAACAAGCCGACCATTCTCTGAATCACAAAGATACAACTCTTCCCGGCTGGTGACAAAAAGTCCGTTAGGCGCATGAAAGGTGTCCCGTTTTCCCGTTGTTATCAAAGCTGTCTA
>VOFB01002382.1_pt1 | contig 26975 bp, 51 predicted proteins | sample 5384141 | NCBI WGS metagenome assembly VOFB01 (sample SAMN12384721, study PRJNA508395) | human gut metagenome | isolation source: healthy gut A | host: Homo sapiens | reverse complement strand
CGGTATACTTCGTTTCAGTTACGTATTGCTAAAATCGGAAACAAACGGCATAGCCTTTCCCCGAATCCACCATATAAAGATAGATACCGAACTGCTCCGTTCGTCGTCCGCACCAGAACCGTATGGCTGTTCAGCAGCTTTTCGGTCACACAGTTCTTCCCATCCGCGGCGCTCCTCCCACGGACGGCGCCCGCCGAGCCCTCATAAGGAACCGCCCCAACCAGCGCCCCCTTTTTTGGTCTGTCCTTCGGAAAATTCCGCCCCACCGTCCTCGCTGGACAGCTTATACCGAAGGCGGACACGTTCCGCGCCGGTATCGGTTCAAAGGAAACCCAGTCCTCCGTTTTCAGAATAGACCGCGCATTCCAGCGTCCGCTGGCCGTTTTCATTGTCGATTTCTTCAAACTCCTGCACCGGAGGCAGGGTAAAACCGTCCCTGCTGACGATTCCCCTCTCCGCTCACGCTGTTTGCGGGGGATTGGCAGCCGGCGGACGGTCCGCAGAAGAGCAGGACAGTCCCTAGAAAAACGGCGGTTTCCGCAGTCCCATCGGTTTCCATTGGCTCATCGGAACGCTTCGCTTTCCCGGCCGGAAGCAGCCGGATCATTTTTCGCTTGTCTTTCAGGAAACCGCGCGGTTGAATACCGGACGGCCGGAGGCGTACTGTCCTTGTTGTCCACGCAGATCCACCCAGTGAATGGTTCCTTTAATGCGGCGGCCGTCCGGCGTATTCCCGCCGCGGGTCGCGGGGTCATATTCCGCCAGCACCTCGGTCACACGGCCGTCGGCATCCTTTGCAGCCGGTGCACCGACGACATACGCGCCTTTCAGCCGCACTTCATTTCCCGGAAAAGCCGAAAATATCCTTTCACCGGTTTCCTCCAGAAAATCCTCCTGTTCCACCCACAGGCTGCGGGAGAAAGAAACCTCCCTCTCCCCGTCCTCCGGCCGGTTAGGATTATTTTCAACCGTAAAGGCTTCCACCTTGTCCTCCGGATAATTGGTGATGGTCAGCTTCAGCGGACGAAGCACCGCCATCGCCCGGGCGGCGTTCTGGTTGAGATCCTCCCGCAGACAATGCCCAGCAGAGCGATCTCCACCATATTGGCGGATTTGCCACCCCGACCCGCTCAATGAAATCCCGGATGGAGGCAGCGGTATAGCCGCGGCGGCGCAGACCGCGCAGGGTGGGCATCCGGGGATCGTCCCAGCCGGACACCACGCCGTCCTCCACCAGCCGGCGGAGCTTCCGCTTTGGACATGACGGTATAGGTCAGATTCAGCCGGGCGAATTCAATCTGCCGCGGCTTATGCTCGACAGCGACGTGATCCCGCACCCAGTTGTACAGCGGACGGTGATCCTCAAACTCCAGCGAGCAGAGGGAGTGGGTCACCCTTCGAGCATATCCTCAATTGGGTGGGCGTAGTCGTACATCGGGTAAAATGCACCAAGCGTTCCCCTGCCGGTGATGGTGCAGATGATTGATCCGGTAAAGCACCGGATCCCGCATATTGAAATTCCCGCTGGCGAGATCGATCTTCGCCCGCAGGGTCATGCGGCCGTCCTCAAACTCTCCGGCCCGCATCCGGGTGAAAAGGTCAAGGCTTTCCGCCGCCGGACGGTCGCGGTAGGGGCTGACCGCCGGATGGGTCAGGTCGCCCCGGTTCTCCCGCATCTGTTCGGGAGTAAGCTCGCACACATACGCCAGTCCCCGCTCGATCAGGCCGCGGGCCAGTTCGTACATCGTTTCAAAGTAATCCGACGCGTAGAAAAACGGTCGTCCCAGTCGTATCCCAGCCAGCGGATATCCTCCTGAATGGCGTCGACGAACTCCTCGTCCTCCTTTGGTCGGGTTGGTGTCGTCCATCCGCAGGTTGCAGATGCCGCCGTATTTCAGCGCCGTGCCGAAGTCGATACAGACCGCCTTGGCGTGGCCGATATGAAGGTAGCCGTTGGGTTCGGGAGGAAAGCGGGTGTGAACCTTAACCCTTCACACCGCCCGCCGGGCGCCAGTTCCTCATCGATAATATCATGGATGAAATTTCCCGCCGCGGCGTTTTCGGTTCGTTTGTCTTTGTTATCTTTGTTCTCTCTGTTCTCCTCAGCCATGGTAATCCCCTATCCTTTATTTTTTCGTTGCCTGCTTACTTTCTTAGCCGTTGAAGCCGGCAAGCCTCAAACCAGTTCTTCCGCCGCGCGGCCGATGCGGGCCAGTACCCGCGCCTTCCCCCAGCAGCTGCATGATGCTGCACAGGTCGGCGTATTGTCCGCCCGGTCACCGCCACCTGCAGGATGGTGCTGACATCTCCGGCATGGCCTTTCCAGCCCTCCGGATTCTTTTTGTACTCCTTCACCTCGGGGGCAGAAGCCCAGCGACGGGCAAAGGATTGATCGTCTGGAACCACGCCTGTTTGTCCTGCGCCGGATCGTATACGTTCCGGTAGGCGGCAAGGGACCGCCTTTGCGTCGGGCGGAGCAATGGTTTCCGCAGCGCCGCCGTCGGGCAGACGGTAAAGGTTTCGTCGAAAAAGATAAGCAGCGTAGTCGGCGCGTCGGCCCATTGGCCAGATCCTTGCGGGGCTTGTTCCCGCCCCGGTCGATGGCGAAAAACGCCGCGGGCATAATCCCGGTCCCGGACGAGAAGAGCGTGGAATTCCGGCGCATACTCCGCGGCCCAGGCGATCACCGCATCGGTCACCGCGCCGGCGTCCATCCGGGAAATCACCGTCTTGCTCATCGTTCAGCTTATCGGTATCGAACAGCGCGCCGGACGCGCTCATCTTCTTCAGGTTGAAGGGAAAGGCGCTGCGGGGCGCGTCCGGATTGCGGCGGCGCCATTCCTCAAATCGCTGGACGCGATGGTCATCAGGTATTCAATCACGCTGTCGGCGGGATATCCCTGCTCCGCGAAATACCGAACGGCCGCTTCGGGGTCCTTCCGCTTGGAAATCTTCCGCTTTCCGCCGTTGTCCTCCTTCATGATCGGGCTGATATGGCCGTACTTCGGCGGCTTTGAAGCCCAGAACCCGGAAGAGCTGCAGATGCTTCCGGAACGGAGGAAATCCATTCGTCCCCCGCAGGACATGGGTGGTGCGCATAAGATGGTCGTCCACCGCGTGGGCGAAATGGTAAGTGGGGATGCCGTCCGATTTCAGCAATACGATATCCTCGTCGTTTTCGGGCATCTCGATCGTGCCGCGGATCAGGTCGTCGAATTTGACGCGGTTCGCTTCATTCGGGGGAACGGGCCGCACCATAGCTTTCACCGGCATCCACCCGGGCGAGGGGCCTCCTCCGCGGAAAAGCGGCGGCAGAGGGCGTATTCGCCGTAATAGCCGGTGCGGGCCTTGGCCTTCTCCTGCTGTTCCCGGGCGGCCTGCCGCGCCTCCTCGGTACAGAAGCAGGGTAGGCCAGCCCCTGCTCCACCAGGGATTTTGCGTAAACGTGATAGATGCCGGCCCGCTCCCGCTGGCGGTAGGGGCCGTAATTCCCCTTCACCTCGCCGGGAGCGATAAATCCCTCCTGCGGGGTGATGCCGTAGGCGTTCAGGCCGCGGAGAAGATCCTCCGTTCCGCCTTCCACCTCCCGCTTCTGGTCGGTGTCCTCCAGCCGGAAATAGAACACTCCACCGGTCGCGTCGGCGGTCAGCTTATCCACCATCGCGGGTACAGGGACGCCGAGATGAAGGTAGCCGGTCGGGCTGGGGGGCGATGCGGGTCACCCGCGCGCCCTCCTTCAGTTGTCGCGGAGGATACATATTTTCAAAAATGCTCCGGCGTGACGGTCACGTCCGGGAACATGGCGTTCGCCAGTTTTTCCTGTGCAGTCATGTTGTTTTCCGCCTTTCCCCGTCCCACTGTTTCAGACGGTGCGTCCCGACTTTCCGGACAGACGTGCGTCCGCCGGGAAAAATTTCCTTTCGGCTTTCGGAACGATAGTATTACTTTACCGTTTCCGGTTGAAATTGTCAACACAGGTGTGGTATGATTAATGATGTAATGTCCTTAGCAGCGCCAAATTCGTCCGGGCGGCGCTGCCGTACTATAATCGTTAAAGCTTTCCTCGCGTCCAGAAGGGGCAGGCCGTTCCTCCCTTCCGCCGCCAGGAAGCTTTCGCCGGCCGCCGGCAAAGCCGAAACCGCGTCCATTGCCGACAGGCAGGATTTGCAAAGAAAGAATGGAGATTGTTATGGGTATCGTTTCGCCAACCAGATCGTTCACCTGAATCCCTCGGCTATCCGTGAAATACTGAAGTATTCCGCCGATCCGGAGGTTGTCTCCCTGTCCGCCGGGAATCCGGCGCCGACGCCTTCCCGGTGGAGGCGATCCGGGAGATTTCCTCCCGCGTGCTCGCCGAGCGGGCGGTGGACGCGCTGCAGTACAGCACGACCGAAGGCTACGCCCCTTTGCGCAGCCGCCTGAAAACATATATGAAGGAAAAAAGCACGGGGCAGGCCGCGATTTTGACGAGCTGCTGATAACCTCCGGGCCCAGCAGGCGCTGGAGCTGGCGGCCAAGGCCCTGATTAACCCCGGCGACGTGGTGCTCTGCGAGGCGCCGAGCTTTGTGGGGGCGCTGAATTCCTTCCGCTCGGTGGGGCGAAGCTGGTCGGCGTGCCGCTGCAGAGCGACGGCATCGACGTGGAGGCGCTGGAGGCGGCCATGAAGGCGAACCCGAACGCGAAATTCCTCTATACCATTCCGAACTTCCAGAATCCGGCCGGCATCACCATGAGTATGGACAAGCGCCGCCGGGTGTATGCGCTGGCGAAAGAATACGGCATTCTGGTGGCGGAAGACAACCCCTACGGCGATCTGCGGTACACGGGCGAAAACGTGCCCGCCATCAAGACGCTGGACGACGAGGGGCTGGTGCTGTACGCCGGTACGCTTCTCCAAGGTGATCTCGCCCGGTATGCGGGTCGGCTATGCCATCGCCCGCAGAAGCTGCTGCAGAAGATAATCGTCTGCAAGCAGGGCGAGGACGTTCATACCAACATCTGGTCCCAGATCGTCTGCGACGAGTTTATGGGCAAATACGATTACGAAGCCCATCTGGAGGGACTCCGCACCCTCTACCGCGCCAAGGCGGAGAAGATGATCGAGCTGATTGAGCAGCACCTTGTCCCGGCCGGCATCACCTATGATAAAATCGAAGGCGGCCTGTTCATCTGGTGCCACCTGCCCGAAGGGGGTGAATATGCCGAATTCTGCACCTGGCGGTAAAGGAACACAAAGGTCGCCGTGGTGCCCGGCAACGCCTTCATGCCCCATGAAACCGATCCTGCCAGTCCTTCCGGATCAACTTCTCCAACCCCCGAGCAACGAGGCGATGGAGCGCGGGGTGGAAGCTGGGCGAATTCGCGAAAAGCTATATTAATGGCTAACAGCCTGATGTTCTGACTTTTTAACACTGTTTAACGTATTTAACGTATTCAACTCTATCCCGAAAGGATGATCTCCATGGAGAATAATGAAAATACCTTGCCCGCAAAAGCGGGCGCTGAGCTGTATCCAGCCCTCCGGCATCCCACGCTGGGCAACTACCTCGGCGCGATGCGCAACTGGGTCGGGATGCAGGATGAATTTGACTGCGCGTTCGCGGTGGCGGATCTCCACGCCATCACCGTCCGGCAGGAGCCGGCCAAATTCCGGCGTCAGATCAATGAGATGTTCGCCCTGCTGCTGGCCATCGGCATGGACCGGAGAAGAGTCTGGTGTTCGTGCAGTCGCAGGTGCCCGCCCACGCCCAGCTGGCCTGGCTGCTGGCCTGCCACACCCAATTCGGGGAGCTTTCCCGAATGACCCAGTTTAAGGATAAATCCCAGAAGCACGCCGACAACATCAACCTCGGCCTGTTCGCCTACCCCTCCCTGATGGCGGCGGATATCCTGCTGTATCAGCCGGATTATGTGCCGGTGGGCGCGGACCAAAGCAGCACTGCGAGCTGACCCGCGACATCGCCCGGCGCTTCAACAACCTGTGCGAACACCTTCACCGTCCCCGAGCCGTATATCATGAAGAGCGGGGCGGGGTGCGTTCCCTGCAGGAGCCGACCAAAAATGTCAAATCGGATGAAAACGTCAACGCCTACATCTCCCTGAAGGATGACCCGGACACCATCCTGCGGAAATTCAAGCGGGCCGTCACCGACAGCGAGGCCAGCGTCCATTATGCCGAGGGCAAGGACGGCGTGAACAACCTGATGGAGATTTATGCTGCAACCACCGGCAAAACGCTGGACGAGATTACCGCCGAATTCGAGGGCCGGGGCTACGGCGATTTCAAGACCGCGGTCGCGGAAGCCGTGATCGAAGAGCTCCGCCCGATCAACAGCGGTTCGACGAGTATATGAAGGACAAAGCGCAGCTCGAAGCGCTGATGAAGCAGGGCGCGGAACGCGCCTCCGCCGTCGCCGGCCGCACCCTGTTCAAGGCAAAAAAAAGAAGATGGGGTTTGTGCAGGTATAAATGCAAAACGACCGTCTGATGGGCTTTTTGAAAGGAGGTGAAATCATGAGTATACACGACTATATCAGCTTCAACTCCAACGAGGACATACGGCGCTCCATCTTCCAGTTTGTGCAGATGGCGGGCGGGATGACCATCAGGACGCGAAGCAGCATCTGGATCAGGTGATCGACCGCACGTTTTCAAAAACCGTTTTCCTGACCTATAAATGCAGCAGCCGGAACCGTTCGGGGAACACCCCTGTACGCGTTCGACACCGGCTTCCTTTCAGCACGGACAGGAACGCATCTTTGCGTATACCTTAAAAAATACACGCCGGGATGAAGAGAACCCGAAGGCCTATTACGGGCTGTTCATGGAACGGGAAACCATGCTGCGACACCGTTCGTTCCCGCACCAGCCGCTGGCATATCGGGGACATTGTTTTCGACACCATCGAAGACATGAACGCCCTGCTTTCCCGGCTCGCGGAAGAAGCGCTGTATGAAAACTGGACGTTTTCCAATTACACGTCAAGGTCAGCCACCCGATCCTGAAAAACTATCTGGAAAACACCTATTTCCAGCTGGTTCATCAGCGCAAAACCTTCGTCAATGAGGAAGAGGAAAAGCTACTGTTCAACACCGGTTTGATCGACGCCTCCTTCAACGAGCTGTTTCTGGTCTGCGATATCGTGAAGGATTCGGCCAAGGACGCGCTTTTCCGGCAGGAATACCGGAACCCGGAGATTTACAAATCCAGCAACCGGGGATTCTGCAACTACTCCCGCAACGCACCGCTGCCGGTCGCGACGTTTTATGAAAATCCGGGCGACCTGCTTTTCAACTGGGGAAACCGCCCAGCGTCCCGGCGGCATCAACATTGCGGACGAACACATCTTCATCGACAATATGAAGCGGATCAACGACGGACTGCGCGACCCCTCGGTCAAGTTCAATTTTGAAAATTCGCAGGACGTCGCCCGCTGTCGCCAGATGTTCGAAGGGGCGCTGAAAGCGTCGCTGGAGCTGTCCAAACGCAATTATAAACTGGTTGCGCCGCAGTTTTGGCCCGCTACCGGCAAGCTGCAGTTCCTGATGCCGATTTATCTCGAGGGCGTGCAGGAAATCCGGAAAGGGGAATACAAGGAAGTACTTCCGCCGACCGTCGCGCTCAGTATTGAGCTGGTGCATGGGCAGTATATCGGCACCACCATCCTGACTCTGGACATGGCCTATCCAGAATGCGCGGCTGATCGCGCGTCCGGATGGCTTCTGGCTGGACGCAACCAAGATCTTCGCCCAGAAAGCGGACGACGGAAGGTAATCTTTCTCCCGGGGAGATAAGCGGATAAACGGCTCTCTTGGAGAAGTAAACTCGGCGGTCCGTTCGTTTTTCCGCGCTTTAGGGAAAAACAAAGACCGCGCCGTACAGGTAAAAACGGTCCCGGACAATATGTCCGGGACCGTTTTTGTAAAAATAACCGTTTTTATTGGTCAGGAGCCGTTTATTCTCTCCATGAACGCCTCCGTGTCCTGCGAGGCCGCGGCGGTCTGTGTCTCCTCAGCCGCTCTGGCGGCCCTTTCCTCCTGCTTTAATTCACGGTACGCCTCTTTTTACACCGCTGCGCACCGCGCCGCGAATAAGCAATACAAGATATACAGGGCAATGATGCTCAATACGACTCCCCAGACTATTTCCATACGCCGTACTCACTCTCTTTCGCTGCGATATCTTCCGTTTGCGCGTCTGCTTTTTGCTGCCATTATATCATAAGCGTAAAGGCCGTCAAACAACCGTTTTCATTGCTTTCGTCCGGCCACCACCCGCTCGATTCCGCCGAGATCGCGGAAAACTGAAATACCGGTTAAACCCCGTTCCGAAACAGGGCCGCGACCGCCGCCGCCTGCCCGATCCCCACCTCCACCGCGCAGAAACCGCCCGGGCGAGCTTTTTGTCCATTTCTCCGCGATCACACGGTAGAAGGTCATCCGTCCCCGCCGCCGTCCAGCGCAAACGGGGCTCCCCTCTGCACCTCCGGCATCAGGGCGGACAGGTCGGCGGCGGGAATATACGGCGGGTCGGACAGAATGGGTCCAGCCGTCCGGGAAAAAGCGGCGCGTCATTCAGCACGTCTCCCGCATCGGGGTAACGTCAAAATCCGGATACCGCGCGCAGTTGCGGCGGAGAATAGGGGGCAGCGCCTGTGCCGACAGTTCCACCGCCGTCACCCGCGCGCCGGGAAAAGCCTTGCCGTTCCCAGCGCCACAGCCCGAACCGGCGCACAGATCCAATACCGTTGCAAGGACGGGGAATCGGAAGAAGCGTATTCCGCAGCCAGTCCGCCGCCGTTTCACACAACAGTTCGGTATCGGGGCGGGAATCAACACCCCCCCCCACTTCGAGGGTGAGATCGAGGAAATCCCACTCCCCAGCAGATACTGGAGCGGCTCCCCCTGAGTCCGTCTCGCCGCCGCATCCAACGCTTCCCCGGACGGTTGTTTCCGATACCTCCTCCCCGCCGTGAAGAGGACGTGTCCCCCGTCCAGACCGGCGAGCTCCAGAGACAATCCGCTTCAAAGCGGCCGCTTCCACCTCCGCCTTCCTTCAGCCGGCCGCGGAGCGTCGTATAAAGGCGCGGAGAGTCATCGCCGCATCCTCCCTTTCTTTTTTATCAACGTCCCGTAAAAAGGCGGCAAGCCTGCGCTTACCGCCTTTTTTAGGTATACTGTTTACAGGCGATCGGCCTCCGGATCCTCCGGGATTACCATATTCAGCGCAGTGATCGCCACCTCGATCATATCGTCGGTCGGCTCCTTTGTGGTTACCCGCTGGAGCCACAGACCCGGCGCGGAAATAATCCGGACGATCAGCGCATCCGACCGGCCGGCCAATTTAATCAGCTCGTACCCGATTCCCACCACCAGCGGAATGGTCAGCAGCTTGATGCCGGTACGCAGAACGGATTTGTCACGGTGATAAACATGGAAATCACAATGCCGACAATCAGCATCAGGATCATAAAGGAAGTACCGCAGCGGGGATGAAAGCGAATCTGCCGGCGTACATTCTCCACCGTCAGCGGCAGGCCTTTTTCATAGCAGAAGATGCATTTATGTTCCGCCCCATGAAACTGAAACACCCGCCGGATATCCTTCATCAGAGAAACGGCGGCAATATACCCCACAAAAAAAGAGCAATGCGGGAGCACACCCTCAAAAATTGCCCGCCAGACCTGATGGTTCAGCGCGGGGAACGGCTTTGTCAACAGGTTGAACAGCAGCGCCGGAAGATAAATAAAAAGGCCGATCGCCAGCACGACGCCCAGCACCGAACTGAGCACCATCAGCAGGGTCATTCCGAATTTCTCCCAAAAGCCTTCTTCTTTCCCCTCTTTTTTCTCCGCGTCGTCTTTTCCGCACTTTTCTTCCGGCTCCGGCTCCGCCGGGGCTCCTCACCGGCGGAGACAACGGTTTCCGTCTCGGAAAGGGGAACCTCCGCGCCGGGAGTCTCCGGCGACGCGGCTGTTTCCGCCGCTGCTTCCGTTTCCTTCGCTTTTTTTCCTTCTTTTCTCCGTCGTCGTCCTCCAGCCCCGCCAACTCGGCGGAACGCATCAGGCAGCGGTATCCGAAGATCATGGAATCGATAAAATTATATACCCGCGCGAAAAGCGGAAGCTTCCATATCTTTGCCCGGTTCTGGCCGGTAGTCACCCATTCCTCCGTGACGATTTCGCCGGACACATGCCGCACGGCCATCGAAGTTTTTTCCGGCCCGCGCATCAAAATGCCTTCGATCAGCGCCTGTCCGCCGATCGATGTTTTTTCTTGACCTGCTCCTGTTTCGCCATTTTTCAGGTTTCCTTTCTGTTTTCGAAATCGTTCCGGAAGCGGGATCGCTTCCATCGCCCCGGCTGCTTTATATTTCACCGGTCGGCAGCGTCTGATCGGGCGGAGCCACCGGCAGCAGGATGGTCACGGTAGTGCCCACTCCTTCTTCGCTGTCGATATCCAGCCGGCCCAGCAATGGCGGCGGACAATCTCGTCCGCCAGCGCGAGGCCGATTCCCGAACCGACGGGTTTTATTCGCCTTATAAAACTTACTTTTGATATTGGGCAGATCCTCCTAAATTCCCACCCCGGTATCGCTGATTACGATCTGCACATGCGCCCCATATCGGCCGTTTCCACCCGGATCAGGCCGCCGCGGTTGGAATATTTGATCGCGTTTTCAATGATATTGATAAACACCTGCTTGAGGCGGTCATGATCCCCCAATACCGGAGGCAGGGATTCCGGCTCGATATACAGCAGCTCGATTCCCTCCGCGCCGCGCGGCCCGGAAGAAATACCGCTTCGCTCAGCTCGGCCAGCACGTCGGTGCGGCCGAATTTCATCACCAGATGCCCGCCCTGCATCCGGGAAAAGTCGAGCAGTTCCTCCACAATACCGGAGAGACGTTCCGCTTCGCCAATAATGACATCCAGCTCCTTTTTCCGGTCAGCTCGTCGTCCGATCGCTCCTCCCTGCTGAAGCGTTTCCGCCCAGCCTTTGATTGCCGTCAGCGGGGTACGCAGTTCGTGGAGACCGACGAGATGAAGTCGTTCTTCAGCCGTTCGGCGGCGGAGATTTCCCCGCCATATAGTTGATGGTGTCGCACAGCTCGCCGATCTCATCATCGGTCTTTTTCTCAATCCGGGAATCGTAATCGCCCAGCGCGATCTGGCGCGCGGCGCGGTTGATTTCCGCGACCGGGCGGACGATCGAACTGATGAAATACGAGCCGGACAGCATGACGAAAACAGCACGGCCACCCCGACCAGCACGATAATCCCCACCAGCAGGACAATCTGCCGGTCCACCTTTTGGACAGGCTGGTGACACACCGCAGTCCGCCGAAGGCGCTTTCTCCCGCGTTCGGGACGGCCAGCGTGACGGCATCACATGCTCCCCGCTGAGGTGTGACCGATCCATACGCCCCGGTTTTATCGTCCGAAAGGGCGCGCGCAGATAGTCGGGCGCCTGTCCTCTTCCGGTGCAAAGCCGGTGGAGGACACCACCGCCTCGCCGTCCGTATTCAGAATCTGCATCTCGAGCTTTTCCTTATCCTGAAAGCTTCTACAAATTCCCGGGCGGAATTATCAAAATTCGAGATATTGGCCGACATCCGCACCTGCTCCAGAAACGCATCCAGAGAATCCAGACGGGAGGAAAGGGAATACTCGACGCTTTTATAATAATAGGAGCGGAAAGCCAGAACAAACGCCACGCCGAAAACCAGCAGGATCGTAACGATCGCCGTCAGGCTGTTCACCATCCACCGCCGGGTGATGCCTCCTTTTCGCATGGTGCTTCCTCCTTTCCGCCAGAGAACGGCTTCCCTGTTTTTCCCTTTGCCGCCGTGTTAAACCAGGGATGACAACGATGTACTTCCGCTGTCCCTTTGAATCAGCCAACCCACTTATAGCCAAGTCCCCAGACCGTCAGGATATACCGCGGATCGGAGGGATCTTCCTCGATTTTCATCCGCAGACGCCGGATGTTGACATCCACGATCTTTTCCTCCCCGAAATACTCCCCCATACGCGGGTGAGGATATCACGGTGCCTGAGCGCCTTGCCGGGATTGGTAAAGAAATATTCCATAATCTGAAATTCCACCTGAGTCAGCTCCACCGGCATCCCCGTTTCTTGAGGGTGCGGGAACGGAGGTTCAGCACGAAATCGCCGCTGGTGATCTCCTCCAGATAGCTGACTTCCTCCCTTGTACGGGCGGCGGTTACCCGGCGGTGGAGCGCATCCACCCGCGCCACCAGCTCCGAAGGACTAAAGCGGCTTGGTCACATAATCGTCCGCCCCATCATCAGACCGCCCACCTTTTCCCGTCTTCCTGCGTACGCGCGGTCAGCATGATGATCCCAATGTGGTATCGCTGCGCTCCGCAGTTCCCGGCAGACAGCGAAGCCGTCCATCCCGGCAGCATAATATCCAGCAGCGCGATATCCACGTCTCTGTTCCTCATCGCGCAGACGAAGCGCATCTTCACCGGGCCGGCCTCAGCACCATACCCCTTAGCGTTTGAGGTTAATTACCACAACTCCCCTGATGGAACTCTCATCCACAAACCAGAATCCGTTTCATTCCCGCCAGTCTCCTCGTACTCTTTGCTGTCCGCCCAACATACCGCGGATCCGGCGGGCGCGGCGGATCCTCCGCCCGAACGGCGGATATCAGGTGTTCAGAATCGTAAACATATACCGTATCCGTTCCATATTCAGGCTGAACGGTTCCCTTGAATCGAACCACCTCATGCGCCGCACCCGTCGTCCCGCTTTTCCAGCAGACGATAGGTGTGCTTCACACCTATTTTCCCTCTCCGCAGCCGCAAGGCCATCCGTTGAATCGGCAGCCGTGTCCGCCCTCGGCCTTCCCCCGCCGGGCTTGTCACAGGAAACGGCGGCCGAAGCGATGGTGCCCCACCGTTGTGTCCGGTTTCCGGTCGGCTCTCACCGCAGCGAAAGAATCTCCACCCTCGCGCTCCGCCGGAAATATCATACAGGCTGAGCGTCCCGGTTTCCCGGTTCAGAGCTGGCGGACCTTTGCCGTCCCAGCCATCCTCCAACCGGAGCAGGTATCCATCGGACGTATTCACCACACTGGAAAACTCACGGAAAGTGGTCATATCTTCAAAAATTCAGGCTCATCCAGTCGGTTCTGCACAGAGGGGGGCAGGGCTGAGGGTTTCCTGATCGGGAAAAAGCTGACAGGAAGGCCATTCGACCTGCCCGTCGCCATCCACATCCATCGCCGGGATGTTGTATTTCCCCGATAGGTGCCTCTGGTCAGTCCCGTCGTTTCGTCATAAAACGGGGCGAGCAGCTGAGAACCGTCCCAGTACAGAAGCTCCGTCAGCCGTCCGCCGGCGGAACTCGCCGCGTCGGCAAACACACCGCTGACGGTATCGGACAGACGGCCGACGCGAATCGACAGAAACTGCTGAATGGTCTGATCCAGCGCAGCCGAACCCATTTCGGTCAGCACCGTTTCCGCCAGCCTCGTTTTTTCAGCGCTCCACAGCACGGCGGCCGGGGGTGATCCCCGCTGCTGGCCTGCAGAAGCAGCAGGTCATCCCGCCCTTTTCCAGTCATATCGGTCATCACCGCGGAGGAATACATTCCCTCGTACCATTTGGTCAGACGGTTGCCGGCCAGAGAATACAGCGTCATCTGCTTGTCCCGCACAGTATAAATACTCCATCCGACGACCATCTCAAGGAAGCCGTCCCCGTCCAGATCGCCGAAAAAGACCTCGCCCTTCCACATCGGTGCTCGCACCTTCCCGCGTCACTGACCGAGAGCCATTTGCCCCCCCGATTTCTGCAGCAGATTCAGATGAAGGCTGCTGTTTTCCGACCGATACGATAAAAGGCCAGCGCCTCTTCCTCACCGTCCCCGTTCAGGTCTTTCAGAATAATGGCCGAACGGTATTCGCCCGTCTTGGGATACTTCAGCAATATTGTTGCTGCCTTTGCCGGCGTTTCCGACGGCATTCTCCAGCGCCTCCTGAATCTCCTGCTGCTCGCCGGTGGAACGGGGCGGACGGATCAGGTTTTCCACATCTCCGCCCAGACTGCAGCCGGACAGCGACAGAACCATCGCCGCGCTGAGCAGCCCCAAGCCAGCAGACGGCTGCGCCGCAATCCACGCGCCGTCCTGTGTTTTTTCACCATCATACCGCCCCTCCCCTCGACGCACAGCAGAATACACCGGTTGCCTTTCAAACCGTCCATCCGTTCCCGGATGGATAAAGGTATACGAATAGAATTATCATAGCATAAATTCTTCGGGAAGTCGAGCGATTTCCCCGATTTTTCACACAACAAACAGAACAAAGAAAACGCGGCAAAATGTATGGACATACACTTTTACCGCGCCGGAACTTTACCATTCAATTCCCTTCCCGTGCCGGAAACGCCCTTTTCATAGGATGACGAAGGCATCCGGCCTCCTGATATAATCGGCCAGTTTCCGGATTTCTTCGAAGGATCCCTGCCGGTAAGCAGCACTTCCAGTCCCACCGGTTTTTCCCGCAGAAAGGCGAGCAGGACGTTTTCATCCAGCAGTCCGGCGGAGACCGCCGCCGCAGACTTCATCCAGCAGGAGAACGTCCAGCGATTCCGCCGAAGCGGCCGCTCACCGAACAGCGTATTGCAAAACACGCGCGCGCCTGTTTTTCCTCCTCATTCATGGCGAAGGAGAATTTCACCTGCTTGGAACAGGAAAAAAACCCGTACGTTTTCCAGCCGTGAAAGCACGACGATTTCCCCGAACTCCCGTTTTCAGAACTGGACAATCCCTGACGCAGGCCGTGGCCAACAGCGCGCAGACACTGCCCCATTGCCGCCGAGGTTTTCCCTTTCGTCGCCGCAGTACAGTTGAATCATTCCAATGTCCTTCATTTCCGTTTCCCATCCTTCCGCCATCTTCCGCGCTGACAGAGCGCAGGTTCACAAATGTGCCGCGTCCCCGGATTTACAATACCGAAACACGGCGGAATTTGTCAAACCGTCGTTTCAGGTCATCGATTACCGTCAGCTCATCCGCCGGCGCCCATCCGATCTGATTCAGCAATACGCCGGTTTTTCGTCCGTTGATAAATCCGGACAACGGTAAAAGACCGCGTCTACGCTCTGGCCCGGACTGCCGCCGTAGCTGTCTCCATACAGCCTGCCGGCATAACCGTACTCTGGCGCCAACCCGCAGTGCCGGAGCGACGCCGGCAGACGGCGGAAGGCGCAGTATCATCCCCGGACGAATCCGGTTCGGGTCGTCACCGATCACCGCCGGTTGCCGTCATGGCTGTACAGCTCCTTCCAGAAAAAGCCGTACCGTGCGGCGATGCCGGAAAGCGTGTCCCCCGCCCGCACGACAACCGTTTTTTCAGCGTCACCCGGGCCGGGGACGGGCTTGTCAAAACCGTTGTAACCGCCATCCCGGATAATTGCGGAATAGTCTTTATAGGAAGGTCGCGGTCCACGGCCGGATATTCCGTCCACCGAACCGCCGCTGGTGTACTGCCAGATGCCGAAGGGCGCTCCCATAGGTCGGTCTATCGTTGTATTGAGCGATCCACAGCTCGGTTCCCGCCCGAAATTCCTCCGTCAGGAAATTCCGGACAAAGGAAAGATTGGAATACACCAGAGGGGTAATAGCCGGCTTTTTCATGTCATCGCACCAGACCTTTGCTACGGCGGTAGCCTTCCGTTCCCAGCGCCTGCTGGGAAGCGGTTTCGATATCGTAGGCGACAGGATACCCCAACCGATAGCCTTTGATGACATCAAGGAAAAAATCTGCCTCCCCGGTGCGCCTCCTCCACGGTGGAGGCATAAGAATGATACGCGCCAAAGGGGATGCCCGCTTCCGCAGCCCCTGCGCGTTTTCATGAAAACGCGCATCCACTTGCCGGTCACGGTTCTCCCAGCCGTAGGAGGCACGCAAAATGGCAAAATCAACCGACGCGTTTTTCACCCGCGTCCAGTCGATGTTTCCCTGAAAGGTGGAAACGTCGATGCCCTGATAGGTTGCCATATCATCACGCCTTTCTCTGTCCCGCAGCCGAAACGCAGAACATTTTTACCCTTTTTGCATTTTATGCGCGTTCGCCGGGCACGGTGAAAAAGCGGACATGAAAACGGATGGCGGACGGTTTCCGTTTATTAAAAACGGCATGTGAAATTTTCCGTTTTATCTTTCCAGAAAACGGTACGGAAGGATTGACAGAATTTCTGACCTTTTTCCTGCTGAAGCGGGAAAAACTATGACGGGAACAGGTACAGAAAAATCTGCAAAAAGGAGCATTTTACGGCGTCCCTTTGAAAAAGCGTTTTCAGGTCATAAAGCGAGGCTGTATTTTCCCGTCTTGCAAACGTAAAGCCGGACTTTTTTCGCCTGAACAACCCGAACAAAATGCATTTTTTGCGGCGCCGTTGTACGCATGTTCCCAGAGGAAAGGATTGGTGACGATCGTGCGATATCCATTATATCCGTTGTCCGAGTCCAAGTCTTCTTCCGTATGATGATGAAGACGACCGCGAGCTTTTTTGAAAATCTTTTCCCGTCGCCTCCTCCATGGAGTGTACCGGTCCTGATCCCGCGGCACCGGAATCCGCCGACGAGGTGGATTCCTACAGCGATATCTACGATATTCCGCTGGCGGATGATCCCACCGGAACGGATCATGGTCTGCAGACGCCGCCCAAAAGGCGGTGATCGTATGCCGAAGGACAGCCAACCGGACAAAAAACGGCGCGGATGAAAAAATGCCGCGGCCAGACGCCGCTCACCCGGGAAAATCAGAATCAAAACCGCAGCGCGAAAAAGCACTCCAACCCGCCGGACGACGTATGACAGGCAAGGAGGAACACCCATGCCGAAAAATTGAATGAAACGGCCGGAAATTCGGCGACGTCCACGGAATGAAGCGCCGCCGGTGCCAGAAATTCAGGGACGTGCCAAAACATCCAAGGAAAAAGCGAAACCGATCACGGAACCATAACCGAAAACGGAAGGCAGGCACGATATACCGTGCCTGCCTTCCGGCATTTGGCTTTTCAAAGAGAGAAAAACGCATCGGGGAAGAATTCCTCATTTTCTTTCTTATAATTACATTATATACTATTTAATGACTTTAATACATATTTTTTTATCAATCAATTTGTTTTTCGTGTTGATTCTGTTATATTCTGGGTAGTATAATATTGGAAAGGGTGGGTCCTGAATTTGTCACATATAAGAGGAGAAACAGAAATGGAAGGAATCCGGAACCGAACGCGGCTGTTTCTGCGCACTTTGGCGGCAGTCTGTTCAGCAGCCCTGCTGATACAGACGGCCCCCCTGTCCGTCATCGCGCTGCCTGCGGAGGGAGAAAGCGAACCGTCCCTTCCGGAAACGGCGGCAACGTCATCCGATGAGGAACAGCCGGCGGTGATTCTGGGAGAGGATACCGCCAAACGGACGGAGGAAAGCAAGGAATTCGCGTTATCGGACGGCACCTGTATGATCGCCATGTACGGCACGCCGATCCATTATCAGGACGAAAACGGCAAATGGCAGGACTATGACAATACCATGATGGAAGAAGCGTCCCCCCGCCGAAGAGACGTCCGGTCTGTCGGACGGTGCGGAGAAAGAATACATAAACAGGAAAAGCGACAAGGAAATCCGGCTGGCCAACAAAGCGAAGGCGAAAAAGCTGGTGACTATTAAAGTCAAAGGCTGCGAAACGCTGACCTGGGGCTTTGACGGCGCGGCGAACCGGAAGATCGAGCTGGTGGAAACGCCGGAAACCACAGAGGAAGGAAACGACGCGTTCCTGAAGCTGAAAAGCTGACTCAGGAGGCCTGGTACCGGGACGCTTTCGAGGATGTGGACCTGCAGTATTTCGTGCATCCGACCGGAGTGAAGGAAAACATCCTCCCCTGAAAAGCCGTACAGCCCGGCGGGAGTTCACACTGAACTATACCATTGGGAAGCTGGCGGCGGAGCAGGCGGACGAACGGACGATCCTTCTGAAAAACGCGGCCGGCGAGACGGTGTATACGCTGGCTGCGCCGGTGATGACCGACGCGAACGGAGAGGAAAGCGACGGGATCAAGCTGACCATCACGAAAGTGAAAAACAAGCAACTGACGGTGAAGCTGACGGCGGACAGCGTCTGGCTGGATGCGCAGGAACGGGCGTATCCTGTGACGCTGGATCCGTATGTGGAAGTCAAGCAAAAAAGAAATAGGCGATATTGGCAACACCCATGTCATCGAAGGTTTACCTACTACTACCGGTCAGGAAGGTATTTATACGTAGGGCGCAGTTCCAACACCTCCTGGGGAGACAGTCGATCCTATCTGCAATTTACTCCTCCGCCTCTGGAAACCGGGGCAGTGGTAGTAAATGCGACTCTGACCATCGGCCAATTTACCGGAGATTTTGGGACAACCTCCCCCGGTCTATGTAAATGTCTATGATTGTAACACCTATATAAAATTCCAATGATGTCGGCAGCATTAATCAGTTAACGTGGAACAATCAGCCGACAGCGTGGCTAAACACACCAGTATTGGACTACTTTGAAATGGATCGCAATGTTACAGCAAAAGACATTTTTAAAAATCTCTGGATGTTACCAAAGCAGTGAAAAATGGTATAGTGAGGGACGTTCCAGAAATTACGCAAACTTTGCACTTGCCTCGTCGGATAGCAGCAAGGTAGCACGTGTTCAACTGGCGTCGACGGCTTTTTATGAGGAATATGAAGACGCCTATCCCATCGCTTTCTGTTACCTACCTCCACAACGGAGGGGGTCGAAGGCTATCGCTCCTATGTTGAGCAGGATGTGGGACAGGCAGGGAACCGGGCACATCGACGCCTACACCGGCAACCTGACCTTCACGGTACCGGTATTTGCAACCAGCAGCGCCCGGACGCCGATGGGGCTGTCTTTTGCCTATAACGGCTACGAGGCGGGGAAATTCGTCAGCGACAAGAACGGCGCCGCGCGGGAAGCGCTGCAAAACGGTTTCGGCTGGCAGATCAGCTCCAACCGCCGGATTGAAGAAGTGACAAACGATGCGCTGAAGGACAAATTCCCCCCTCGCCATGCTGGACGCGGACGGAACGCGGCATTATTTCAAGGAAACCTCTACGGATAACAAATATGAGGACGAGGAAGGCACGGGGACGACCATCGAATACCGTCCGAATGAAAGCGTCAGTAAATATCTGGTCACCTACAAAAACGGATTTACAGAGGAATATACCGGGATCAACGGATCGGGCCTGTCGTATCTGGTGTATGAAAATGACACGGACGGGAACACGATCCACTATCAATACGGCGGCGGCATCCTGTCCTATCTGGAGGACAAGAGAACGGACGGCCGGAAAATCACGCTGGGGCGGGATACCGGGCGGGTATCCGTCGGTTCCTGAAAACCATCAACTACGACGGAAAAACCGTCAGCATCGAATACACCGACTGGAAATATCTGTCCAAAATCACCTGGCCGGACGGGACGTGGGCGAGCTACAGCTACGACAGCAGCCACCGTCTGACGAAGGTGCTGAACTCGGACGGAACAGGTGTGCAATACACCTACCAGACCAATTCGCAGTACGCGTCGGAGCGGAACCGGGGGTAAAGGCAACGCAGCTGTACAACACCACCGCCACCGGGGATATACCCAAATTGCTTACGGGACGGACAACACCACCACGATTACCACCAACACCGGGCGGACGGGGAACTCCGGCTTTGACGTCACCACCGAAATGCGGGTGTTCTCGAATATCGGCCAGCTCACCAGCGTGGTGACGCCGGGCGGATGCAGCACCACCTACAAGGCGTCCGTCAGCGACGCGGCGATGCGGAACAAGGTGGCGACCGCCAGCTCCACCCGGAAGCCGCGGAAGAACTTCGTGAAGAACCACGATATTGAAAGCGGCACGGCCAACTGGAAACCCTCCAACTGGAGCGGCGCGGCGCGAGACGGTGGGGCTGGAAACCGGCAACGTATATCTGGGGAACAACGCGCTGCGGGTAACGAAAACGACGCCGGCGGGCACGGGCGGCTACTGTCAGGACAACACCGGGGTCGCGGCGGGAAGCTGGTGCACCCTGTCGGCCTATGTCAAGGTCAGCGGCATCACCCCCTCCGTGGAAGGAGGAGGCGCGGGGGTATACGCGTCCTTCTGGAAATACACCGAATCGGGCGGACTGGTGAGAGCGGGTTCGGACGTTCTCGGCCAGCGGATCACCGAAAACACCTCGGCGGACGGCTGGGACCATAGGGTGACCGTGACCTTTCAGGTGCCGGCGGGGACCGAGCCGGGTATCGGTGTACGGCGGGATCACCAACGCGACGGGGACGGCATATTTCGACTGCTTCCAGCTGGAAAACGCCATGGTGGCGGGTGACTACAACCTGCTGACCAACCCGCAGTTTGACAGCAGCGCCTCGTGGACGTATACTACAGGTGCGGGGTGGGCGTCATCGGGCCGGGCGGAGATCACCGGCGATCCGGGAGGAAACCGGAACATCGTGCAGACGGTACAGATCAACAAAACGGGCGTGAACTTCCGGGTCAGCGGCAAGGCGGGCGGCATATCCGGCGGCTCCGGTGCCGATCACGGCGTCATCGCGGTATTTTGCGCTGGATCTGGGGATATACTTCGCCGACGGTACAACCGAGTGGAAGGTTGTCCCCTTCAACCCGGACTCGACGGGGGCGCAGTTCGTGTCGTAGGCGGTCGGGCCGTCCAAGACCAACAGGAACAAAAAAAATCCGTTCGGTTTCGTTCTACGCCATCTACTACAAAAACGCGAACAAGGTGTGGTTCGACGACTTCTGCCTGAACATCGACGCGACGGGGACAGCCTACGCTTATGACGATAAGACCGGCAATCTGCTCTCGGCGAGCGACAACGCGCAGAACAAAAAGATTTACGACTATGATGAATCGAGCAACGAGTTAGTCGGTGTAACCGACGAAGCGCTGAGCGAAAGCTACAGCTATACCTACGACACCTCGAACAAGCACCGGCTGGTGGCGGCGCGGTCGAACCAGACCGGGCTTGGATTCCGTTTTGGCTATGACGGCGCAAGCGGCTGGCAACGTGACCCAGAACATGGATGGGGACGGTGACCACCAGCGGCACGCTGAACACCTCAACCCCTATCTGAAGACAAGCCAGGAATACGACGCGCTGGGGCATTATGTGACCAAAACCTATGACCAGCGCGGGACGGTTACCACCTTTGACGTGGACGGGATGAGCGGTCTGGTGAACAGCGTAACCGACCCGAAGGGGAACGTGACCAGCTACACCTATGACAGCGCGCAGACCGGCTGACGGGGTAAGCAGCGAACGCCTCCAACACCTACGGCTACGACAGCCGGAGCCGCCTTTCCGCCATCACCCATAACGGGTTCCAGTACTTCTTCACCTACGACGCGCTGGGGAACCAGCAGACGGTGAGCTGGTAAACGGCGCCAGCTCATCAGCAACACCTACTGGCCGAACAGCGGACAGCTGAAGCTTGCGACCTACGGCAACGGGGACACGCGGCATTACAGCTACAACAAATACGGGCAGCTCTGGCTGATGATGGAAGCGGAGGATTCCTCCAATTACATCCTGTGGAACGAGTATGACGCGAACGGCACGCTGGCCGTCACCCACGACAAGGCGTTCGGCGGGTCGCATTACTACCAGTACGACCTCGCCGGACGGCTGGAGGCGCGGCGCACCATTCCCGACTCCGGCAGCGTTTCCTCCGTGCGGTACCAATACGACAACCAGAACCGCCTCACCGGCGAAAGCTACATTTTCGACGGGCAGACCTATCAGAATACCTATTCCTACGGCCCGGATTCCCGGCTGAGCGGTTCGACCATGTTCGGCGGCTATGCTGCGGGAGGCGTCGGCGCCATAGCCAACCATACCTTTGACAGTCTCGGGCGGGAATACCGCACTAATCTGGTCACCACGCCCGGGCAGTACGCCCTTGTTTTCAACCGCACCTTCGTCGGGGTGACCGGCCAGCAGACCACCACTCTGGTGAACAACTACACGGCGCAGGCGCAGATTTCCGGCACACTGGTGAACGATACCTACGCTTACGACGACAATGGGAATATCACGTCCATCACGGACAAGGACGGTCGGAAGATCACCTACCGGTACGACGGGCTGAACCAGCTTGTTTGGGAAAACAACCAGATCACGGGCAAGATGACCACCTACGCCTATAACGCGGGCGGCAACCTCCTGAGCCGGCAGGAATACCCGTATTCCGAAAGCGGCGAGCTGGAGTCTGGCATGACCGGGCTGGAGACCTTCTCTTATGGGGACAGCACATGGAAGGACCTGCTGACCGCCTACAAGGGGCAGAGCATCACCTACGACGTGATCGGCAATCCCCTCGCCTACCGGGACGGGATGACGATGACGTGGGACTGCCGGCAGCTCAAAACGCTGAACAAAACCGGACTGAGCATGGCGTTCCAGTACGACGCGGACGGCCGGCGGGTGAAGAAAACCGTGAACGGCACGGCGACCACCTACTGGCGGGACACCGACGGCAAGATCATGAAGATGCAGAAGGGCAATGATATCCTGCTCTTCATGTATGAGGGCGACGGCCGCCGGGTCGGCTTCCTGCTGAACGGTACGGGGGTATTACTACGTCTACAACGCGCAGGGCGACGTGGTGGGGCTGATTGACAAAACCGGCACGTCGGTGGTGCAGTACAGCTACGACTCGTGGGGCCGTCCGGTCAGCGTCACCGGCAGTCTGGCTGCGACCGTGGGCCAGCTCAACCCCTTCCGCTACCGTGGGTATGAGTATGATGCCGAAACGGGACTGTATTATCTCCTGAGCCGGTATTATGATCCCATGACCATGCGGTTTGTGAATGCGGACATTTCAATACACTCTTCGAGTATAGTTGGAACCAACCTTTTTCGCTTATTGTGAAATAATCCCGTGAATTACGATGATCAAACCGGCGAATGGTTTGGTGTTGATGACGTTATCACAGGACATCTGTAGATGAAATATTGGTACTTGGTGGATTAACCGTATTATCAATTTTGGTGTCAGCGAAGCAATAGATGCCTTAAACTCCGCAAAAGATAGTTTAAATAATGCTTTGAATGAATTTCAAAATTTCATGACTGAGTTTATTTCAGACTATGCAATTACAGAAAGTATCCTATTATCAACAGAGGAACAGCTAGGTCAAATTGCTGGCCAGTTTGGATTATATGAATGCGTACAAGCCGCTAATGAAATGGCTGAATATTTGCGTAAGAACAAAATTAAAGCAGATTATCTTTCCATAACATTTATCGGCGGAAGGGGGTATATTTTAAGCCTTTCTCGTGGTGGAGATGCAATTAGTACAAACGGATTTCATATTGGCATCCGTCTCAATGGAGTGGTATATTGTAACATTCATCCGCTGGGGCTACCGGAATCATTATGGGTTGCCGACTTTATCGGAACCGGGGAAAAAAGTAATACCTACACCAATATTTTAAGGAGCAAAAAACAATGGACAAATACATAGAATGCTAATAGATGTACAAAAAATCCGTCCGCACTTATTGGAAAGCCTTCCCTCAATCGACTGTTTTATTTCTATAACGCTTTTGCCTATCAGTTCCACAAGTTAGGTTATACGTCCTGCATAATATCTGATTTTCAAAAATATATCCAGAAAAAATATCGAATGAATGCCGACCATCACTGGGCAAAAATAATTAGTTTTTTCTGCATCTCGGATGAACAGGCTTTCTATGAGTTTTATAAGCATTTGGAGAAATTCTTTGAGGAATATGCTAATTGGAGTTGTCCTGAAAAAGAAAATACGCTTTCAACAGATACGACAACAGACTCTTTACTGTATATGGAAATTGAAACCATTCGAAAACAGCCTGAGCTCTTCTTGGGAACGCAATCACTGGAAGGACTGTATGCCAATTTATGCGGATATAATTATTTTCTAGACAGAAATACGGCACCCACAAATTCTTTTGTTTCCAGATTTTACGAAATTTATTCAAAACAAATTTCACATTTACACGCCAAACCATAGTTGGGCCGATATTTTGTTGTTTATTTATCCGTTAGATAGCAAAGCGTTTAGTATGTTCTATACTTATTGGGATGAATTTTTGACGACAGCGGGAACATCGCGACCATCACAGACCAGTGCGGTCGGAAGATATCGTACAAATACGACGGACTGAACCAGTTGATCTGGGAAAACAACCAGATCACGGGCAAGATGACCACCTACGCCTACGACGCGGGCGGCAACCTCCTGAGCCGGCAGGAATACCCGTATTCCGAAAGCGGCGAGCTGGAGTCTGGCGTGACCGGGCTGGAGACCTTCTCTTATGGGGACAGCACATGGAAGGACCTGCTGACCGCCTACAAGGGGCAGAGCATCACCTACGACGTGATCGGCAATCCCCTCGCCTACCGGGACGGGATGACAATGACGTGGGACTGCCGGCAGCTCAAAAAACGCTGAACAAAACCGGGCTGAGCATGGCGTTCCAGTACGACGCGGACGGCCAGCGGGTGAAGAAGACCGTGAACGGCACGGCAACCACCTATTGGCGGGACACCGACGGCAAGATCATGAAGATGCAGAAGGGCAGCGATGTCCTGCTCTTCATGTATGAGGGTGACGGCTCCCTCATCGGCTTCACCCTCAACGGCACCCCCTATTATTACCTGTACAACGGGCAGGGCGACGTGATCGGCCTGATGGACAGCGGTGCGAATCTGGCGGCAGAATATGTCTACGACTCATGGGGCCGTCCGGTCAGCGTCACCGGCAGTCTGGCCGCGACCGTGGGTGCCCTCAACCCCTTCCGCTACCGTGGGTATGAGTATGATGCCGAGAGGGACTGTATTATCTCCTGAGCCGGTATTATGATCCGGATTTGAGCTGTTATTCCAGAGAAGCGTAGGATTCCTGGTTTTCGTCTTCGTTCAGGGAAAGAGTGAGCACCTTTCGCACCCCGTTGCGGTTGACGACACAGGGAACGCCGACATACACGCCGTTTTCCCCATATTCCCCCGCAGCATGGCGGAAACAGTGAGCACGCTGTTTTCATTGCCGAAAATGGCTTTGGTGATCCTCACCAGAGCCATACCGATCCCGCAATAGGTGGCCCGCTTGGCCTTGATGATCTGCTGCGCCGCGCCCCGCACCTCGGCGGCGATATTTTCCAGGTCGGCATACTGGCAATTCCCGGCCTCCTCACACAGGGTGAGAATCGGCTTGGTCGCCATCATTGCCTGAGACCAGGGGACGAATTCGCTGTCCCCATGCTCCCCAATCACATAGGCGTGCATATTGCGGGGATCGACCGAGAAATACTCCCCGAGCAGGTACCGCAGCCGGGCGGTGTCCAGCGTGCCGCCGTGCCCAGCACCCGACGGGGTTGAAGCCGGACAGCGTACAGGTAATCCGGGTCATGATATCCACCGGATTGGTGGCTACCAGAAAGATGCCGTTAAAGCCGGATTCGGTTACCGGACCGATAATGGAACGGAAAACCGCGGCGTTTCGCTGCAAAAAGATCCAGCCGGGATTCCCCCGGCTTCTGCGCGCGACCCCGGCGCAGATGACCACGATATCCGCGTTCGCGCAGTCGGTGTATTCCCCGGCGTAGATTTTCATGCTGGAGGCGGAAAAGGCCAGCCCGTGGTTCAGATCCATCGCCTCTCCCTGGCCCCGCTCCCTGTCCAGGTCGATCAGAACAAAGCTCGTCGCAGGCATTCTGATTCAGCAGGGCGTAGGCGTAGCTCATGCCCACCATACCAGTGCCGATCAGCACTACCTTCCGGTTGTTGCTGGAAGTCATAACGGCGTCATCCTTTCTCAAATGACAAAATAACAAAAAACTACAGGAGGAAACGGCGGTCACGGCCTTTGTTTCCTCCTGTAGTATATCACAAACACGGAGAAATATCGCGTTTTTATCCGCGAATATCCAGCAGCTTCTGTTTGAGCTCGCCCTCCAGACGGGAAAGCTCCCGCTCGGCCTCCTGACGTTTCTGCCGTCCCTCCTCCTGAATCTGAAGGACGCTCGTCCAGTGTGGAGATCAGGCTTTGGTTGGTGTGCTGCAGAGTCTCGATATCCACCACGCCCCGTTCGGATTCCCGCGCAATATCCACCGTCGCCATTTTCAGGGCGTCGGCGTTCTTTTCAGCAGTTCGTTGGGTCATGTCGGCGACCTCCCGCTGAGCGCTCGCCGCCTGACGGGAATGTTCCAGCCCCAGGGCCAGCACCATCTGGTTTTTCCAGAGCGGAATCGTGTTGACCAGCGTGGACTGGATTTTATCCGACATCAGGGTGTTGTTGTTCTGTATCATCCGGATCTGGGGGCCATTTGGATGGAAATCATCCGGGTCAGTTCCAGATCGTGCAGCTTTTTCTCAAAACGGTTGCAGAGGGCCGCAGGTCGTTCGCCGCCTGCGCGTCCTCCGCCAGCCCGCTCTGCTTTTGCCTTTTCCGCGAGAGCGGCGAGGTCGGTTTCCCGCACTATGTTCAGCTTTTTCTTCCCGGCGATGATATACAGGCAAAGCTCCTTTGAAATACACGGTGTTCAGCTCGTACATCTTATCCAGCAGGAGATATCCTTCATCAGCTGAATCTGATGGTTTTCGAGTACGCCGCAGATTTTATTGATGTTGCCCTCCGCCTTGTCGTCGTACCTGACCTTCATCGCCGTGATTTTGTTCGAGCTCCGCTTCGAAAAAGCCGAAAAGGCCTTTCTCTTCCTCCACATCGAAGCTTTTCAGCTCGGTGACCACACCCGACAGCATCTCGCCGATTTCACCCAGATCCTTCGTGCGGACGGAACCAAGCACATTCTCAGAAAAAGTCGGCAATTTCTTCTGTGCGCCGGAACCGTACTAAAAAGTACAGCACACAACCGAACGAAGTA
>VOFB01004462.1_pt1 | contig 26994 bp, 45 predicted proteins | sample 5384141 | NCBI WGS metagenome assembly VOFB01 (sample SAMN12384721, study PRJNA508395) | human gut metagenome | isolation source: healthy gut A | host: Homo sapiens | reverse complement strand
GGCAGAGTTCAAAGAAGATCCCACATTCATAACCAAATTCAGAAAAGAAGCCCAGGCGGCAGCCGGGCTGTCGCATCCCAACATTGTAAATGTATATGATGTAGGAGATGACAACGGTTTGTATTATATCGTTATGGAACTGGTAGAAGGCATTACGCTGAAGGATTATATTACCAGAAAGGGTAAGCTGAGTGTCAAGGAATCTACCAGTATTGCGATTCAGGTTTCTCTGGGACTGCAGGCAGCCCATAACCGGGGAATTATTCACCGGGATGTGAAACCGCAGAATATTATTATTTCCACAGATGGTAAAGTAAAAAGCTTTCCGATTTTGGTATTGCAAAAGCTACAAACTCCAATACGATTACTTCGAATGTCATGGGTTCCGTACATTACAGTTCTCCGGAGCAGGTGAGGGGCGGATTCAGTGATGCAAAAAGTGATATCTATTCATTGGGTGTGACGTTGTATGAGATGGTTACCGGAAAGGTTCCGTTTGACGGAGAGACGAGTGTTGCGATTGCCATCAAGCATCTGCAGGAAGAGATTGAAGTCCGTCCAGATATACACCGACCCTTCCCTATGCTCTGGAACAGATTATTCTGAAATGCACGGAGAAGAGTCCGGACCGCAGATATAAAGTGATATGGCAGGAGTGATTGAGGATTTGAAACATTCTCTGATCGATCCCCAGGGAAATTTTTGTAGTCATGACACCGCTCAGTGCCCATGCCCAGACCGTTATCATGTCTCCGGGCGAGATGGAAAGTATCCGCAATACTGCCGTAAAAAGAGCAGAATACCATACAACAGAGTTATATGGATGAGGATGACGAGGAAGAAGATTACGAAGAAGACACGGATGAGGATGATGAGGATGATTACGACGAATACGATGATTATGACGATGAGGATGACGAGAGTTCAGGATTAGAGAAGGCCATCACGATCGGAGGATTTATCATCGGTGCGATCATTATTGTAATTTTGATTTATTTTATTGCCAGGGCGGCTGGATTGGTAAAAGGTCTGGGAGGAGCAAAGGATAACTCAAATTCAGTCAGCATCTCTTCGGAAAGTGATGAGAAAGAGGAAGATCCGGATGCCGGCAAAGTTGCAGTTCCTGATCTGACGAATAAGACCAGAGAAGAGGCGGAAAGCCTTCTGAATCAGCTTGAATTGGGAGCAAAATACGATGGTGAAGAAGCATCTGATACAGTAGCGGCCGGATTGGTATGCTATCAGAGCGTTCAGGCCAGTGAGAAGGTTGAGAAAGGAACCATGATTTTGTTCAAACTGAGCTCCGGTGCAGGGGAAGTGACAATTCCGGGTGAAGTGATCGGTATGAGCCAGCAGGATGCTACAGTTACTCTGGTTGGTTTAGGATTCAAGGTTTCTGATAATGTGGTAAGACAAAATGATGATAATGTTCCCATCGGAAATGTCATCTCTGTAAGTCCTGATGCAGGAACGAATGCAGCACCGGGAACAGAAATTACCCTGACGATCAGCACCGGTCCGCAGCAATCACAGGAAAATGAAAAAGTGAATGTTCCCAGTTATATCGGTCTGACACAGGAAGATGCTACCTCAAGTCTGGAGAAGAAGGGGCTGAAAGTTGAGATTGCCTACAGTACCAGCGGCGCATATAATAAAGGTGACGTCATCAAACAGAACCCTGTCGGCGGTTCAGAAGTACCAAAGGGTTCAACGGTTGTTTTGACCATTAATGATCCGGACAAGGCTGCTTCCGGGGAAGATAATCAGACAGCAGGAACCGGGGCAAAGTGGGTATGCAGAAAGGAACTGCAGGAGCCGAGTAATTATAATGGCGGCAGTGTGGAAATTGTACTGATTCAGCAGGTGAACGGTGAGACAGTGACAACATCTGTTTATTCCGGTACGAATCCGTGGGCAAATGGTCCATATACGCCGACAATTGAAGGTGCAAGCGGAGTGTCTACGGGAACGATTCAGATGACCGAAAATGGCGGCGGAACATGGAAATGGGATGCACCGTTTTCAGAAAGTTAATCTATGACAGGAAAAATTATAAAAGGGATAGCAGGATTCTACTATGTATTGGTAGAATCCGCTGTTTATGAATGTAAGGCAAAAGGAATATTCCGAAAAGAGAAAAAAAAGCCTATGGTAGGGGGATCAGGTGGAGATCGAAGTTCTGGATCAGGAAACGATGACAGGAAATCTGATCTCCATTTTGCCAAGAAAAAATGAATTGATTCGTCCGGCTGTGGCAAATGTGGATCAGGCAATGGTAATTTTTGCAATGGAGAGTCCAAAGCCGAACATTGCACTTTTGGATCGCTTTCTGCTGATGATGGAATGGCAGCAGGTAGAAACAAGAATCTGTTTCAACAAAAGATCTGGCAGAGCGGGGGAAGCAGAGCGATTAAGTGAAATCTACCGGGGATGTGGGTATCAGGTGTTAATGTGCAGTGCTGCCCAGGGAGACGGAGTGGAAGAAATCAAAGCGATATTGAAAGGAAAGACTACGGTTGTGGCGGGACCTTCGGGTGTCGGGAAGTCATCTTTGACGAATCTGATGCAGGAGAATGTTCTGATGGAAACCGGAGAAATCAGCCAGAAGCTGAAACAGGGAAAGCATACGACCAGGCATTCTCAGGTGATTGCGGTCAACGAAGAAACATTTTTGATGGATACCCCGGGATTCAGTTCTCTGGATACCGTTGATATTCCGAAAGAGGAGCTGCGTTTTATTTTCCTGAATTGGGGGCGTATGAGAAATGCCGGTTCAATGGCTGCCACCATATAAACGAACCGGACTGCGCAGTAAAGGAAGCTGTGGAGGCTGGGGTAATCAGTCGTTCACGTTACGAAAACTATATGATGTTTTATCATGAGCTTAAAGAAAAGGAAAAAGAGGAGATATTGATGAAGTATCAGCTATCCCCGTCGATTCTTGCGGCGGATTTTAACAGACTTGGGGAACAAATCAACGAGGTGGAGAAATCCGGATGTGAATGGCTTCATATTGATGTAATGGATGGGATGTTCGTACCGTGTATTTCTCTTGGAATGCCGGTGATTGAATCTATACGGAAGAGAGCAGTCTGTTTTTGATGTACATCTGATGGTGGAAGATCCGGAACGATATGTGCCGGAAATTGTCAAAACGGAGCAGATATGGTTACCGTACATGTGGAAGCCTGCCCACATCTTGACCGGACACTGGAAGTCATTCGTGAATGCGGGGCGAAGGCTGGAGTTGTATTGAATCCGAAACCTCTCTGTGTACATTGGACTATGTGATGGACAAGGTGGATATGGTTCTTTTAATGACGGTAAATCCAGGGTTTGGCGGTCAGACATATATTGAGTCTTCAACCAGAAAAATCCGGAACTTACGGAAGATGATAGAGGAGCTTGGCAAGCCTGTGGATATTGAAGTGGATGGAGGAATTAATTTGTCTACGATTGACACTGTTTTGGAAGCCGGGGCCAATATCCTTGTAGGATCTGCCGTGTTCAAGGGAAATATCGGTGAAAATATCAGCGGGTTGGAAGAACGAATTTCAAAATGGCGGTAGCGTGGTGAATAGGTGATTGCGAAACTTTCCGGAAGTTAGTTTAGAATTTGTTCTCACTCCGACATCCGTACAAAATATAGAAAAATGTTCGCCTTCATCGTACATTTTCTATATTTTGTTCGTCTGTAGTCGCAATCACGAATCTCTAAACCGACTCCCGGAGAGTTTCGCAATTGTTTATGTGGTGAAGATAGAAAGGAGTGAGGTTCCGGGAAGTGCCTTGCTCTTTTTTTGATGTGGCGGAAGCCGAAGGGAAAGTTTTAATCGAGAATGGAGAGAAGAGATGGTTGCAGTTTTTTGATTAGCGGAGGTGCCATTGAGGAGGAATTTGCTGTTGGTTTTTTGGATAAGCGCAAAGCGGACCAGATTATAGCGGTGGATCGGGGGTTAACATTTTGTAAGCGATATGGAATCCGGCCGATTGTATCGTAGGGGATTTTGACAGCCTGCCGGGAGGATTTTAGAAGAATACGAGAAAGATACAGATATTATGATCAAGCGGTTGATACCGGAAAAGGATGATTCGGATTCGGGTGTGCGATGCATCTGGCAATGGATATGGGGGCAGAGATCATTTATCTGTTAGGAGGCGTGGGAACACGGTTGGATCATGTAATGGCAAATCTTCAGCTACTGGCATATGCGCGTGTCCGGGGAGTTAAAATGTATATGGCAGATGCACATAATCTGATTACAGTCCTTGATGGAACAACTGTATTGAAGAGGAAAACCAGTTTGGGGATTATGTTTTTTTTTCTCTTGGAGATGAGGTCACAGATGTAACACTTCGTGGATTCCGGTATCCGCTTACGGATTATCGTCTTACAAATACTTTCCTGTGGTCTGACTGTAAGCAATGAAATTGCAGAGGAGGAAGCAACGGTAAGTTTTTTCGGAGGGGCTGCTTGTGATGATACAGTCGAAGGATTGAAAAATGAAAAAACATATATGACATTTCGAGAGAGTTTTCTCTGGATTTTATAAAAATTCTAATATGAGCGGATAATTGTGTTGTAGCCATAAGAAAAACATAGCCCTCTGAGAACAGAAGGGCTAAAATTATTCCATATCCATTTGCGATAACTGATGTAATTGATCACACTTTGCATAGATTACGGCAGTAATTTGAACTTTCAAATTATCTTCATCTATCCAGAAATATACAAGGAAATTTTTTATTGGTAAACGGTGTATTCTGTTCGTGTGCCATGGCTCTTCATTAAGCAGGGTGACACGTTGAGGAAAGTGTGCAAGTGATGCAAAAGAATCTTCCAGTGTATCCAGTAGATGAAGGGCAGCATCAGGAGCTTTTAGCTCATGGGCTATATAATGTATGATTTCCTGTATTTGTTTTTCTGCTTGAGATGTGATTTTCACGTTATAAGTTTCACACATTATCGTAACTCCCGTCTTAGATCTGCAAATACATCACTAACAGGACGTGATTGGTCAGCTTTGGCTTGTGATAATCCTGCTTGCATTATGGAGCTAAATTCTTCTGTGGTCATAGTATCACGTGCAGGAGGTTCTTTAGGTAATGACAGTGAAAAAGGAATGCTTTTTGTAAGGATGATTTGTTTATATAATGCATTGATAACGACAGAAGCAGGAAGACCAAGTTCGGACATAATGGTTTCTGCCTTTTCTTTTGTTTCTGGTTCAACGCGAGCAGTACGTTTGCACTTTTTGTAGCCATGATTATACCACCTTTCTTATTTTTAATATTATTATATACTGTTGTATAACTATTAGCAATACGAAAGTAAAAATGTTAGCTATTATGGAATGATTCAAGCAGAAAATTTGATTTGATTATTCCAAAATGCCAGATGATATGATATAATGTTAGCTTTGTATCAAACTCTTTTTGTTGGAAACAGCAGAAAGGAGTTTGATTTATGGGTAAAAGAGTTAAAATGTAAAGAACTCGGCGTAGGTATTTGCCAGAGAAAGTTTAATAGGAACCAGATTGATTGAAGATAAGCATGAGGCTGATGAAATCATTAATACGGTTTTAAATTTAATAGAATCTTCATATGCAAATATACATAAGTGATGATGGAAAGGAGGTTCGTTATGAAGGGTAATTTTGAGATTTTAAAACTAAATAATGAGCCATATGATTTCCTTATTATTGCGACATCTTATGAAAATCCGCTAAGTTCTATTAAGGAAATAGGAGAAGAAATACAGGTACAGAAAGCAAATTTATTTTTTGATTTGACATTGATAAATGGGACAAATAAAAACAGATATATCAAGTGCGAATATGACGCTGACACAAATCAATTGCCGATATGTTCAATAGTGGAAGGCATAGACGATGATATAAAGAAAGTCAGTCAAAGTTATTTTTCTGAGATTGAAGAAGTAGTTAAAAAGTGTAATTTCAAATTCATTAAAGTATTTGTTGAAATCGGGTATGGTTTAATAGTGAAGGTGTGGGAAAAGTCTGATATTTTCAGAGAATCTGTATGTTCACACGACAGAAGATGAAAAACATAAAGAAATCGAAAAAATTGCGGCGTCTCTCAAGGTAGTTTAGAAAAATTGGTACGTAAATTGGTACGTAACCAAAACCTTGAAAGGCGAAAACCCTATAAAATATAAGAAAAAAACCAAAGGAGATTAAGATAAAATGAAATTAGGAATCGTAGGTTTACCAAATGTGGGAAAAAGTACCTTATTTAATTCATTGACGAAGAAGGCGGGGGCTGAGTCTGCCAATTATCCGTTTTGTACCATTGATCCGAATGTTGGAATTGTCCCGGTACCGGATCAGAGGATTAAATTACTGGGAGACTTTTACAGTTCTAAAAAGGTAACACCGGCAGTTGTGGAATTTGTAGATATTGCAGGTCTTGTAAAGGGAGCCTCCAAGGAGAAGGGTTGGGCAATCAGTTCCTGGCTAATATCCGGGAAGTGGATGCTATCGTACATGTGGTTCGTTGTTTTGAAGATGCCAATGTGGTTCATGTTGACGGCAGCATTGATCCTCTTCGTGATATTGAGACGATTGATTTGGAGTTGATTTTCTCAGATCTTGAGATTCTGGAGAGAAGAATTGCCAAGACGACCAAAAACAGCACGTATGGATAAGACAGCGGCAAGGGAATTGGAGTTGTTGAATCGTCTGAAAGTACATCTGGAAGATGGCAAGGATGCTATTTTATTTGAGACGGAGAATGAGGATGAAGAAGCCTGGATGTCAGAATATAATCTGTTGACAAATAAACCTGTGATTTATGCGGCAAATGTCAGTGAGGATGATCTGGCGGACGACGGTGCATCCAATGAATATGTGCAGAAGGTACGTACATATGCTGCGGAACATCAAAGTGAGGTGTTTGTAATCTGTGCTGAAATTGAGGCAGAGATTTCCGAACTGGATGATGACGAGAAGCAGGAATTTCTGGAGGATCTGGGTCTGACGGAATCCGGCTTGGATAAATTAATTGAAGCAAGTTACCGGACGCTGGGACTTATGAGTTTTTTGACTGCGGGAGGAGATGAAACCCGTGCATGGACAATCAAAATGGGGACCAGGGCACCTCAGGCAGCCGGAAAGATCCACACAGATTTTGAGAGAGGATTTATCAAAGCGGAGGTAGTCAATTATCAGGACTTGTTAGACTGCGGTTCCTACAGCGGAGCGAGAGAGAAAGGGCTTGTTCGGATGGAGGGCAAAGATTACATTGTAAAAGACGGTGATGTGATTCTTTTCCGATTTAATGTATAAACGCTGTTCTTTTTTGTTAAGTGATAAAAGCATTGTTTTTGTAAAGGAAATTTGGAGTTCGTGGCCAGATTTTCTTTGCAGGAGCAATGCTTTTTTGTTATTCCGGTTTTGAAGTTGTGAAATCTTGAAAAATGCCTTGCTTTTTTTTAGATTTGGGATAGAATAGACCCATAAGTGGTAGAAAGTGGTGACAAGTGGTGCGAGATGGAGGGAATGTGGCAGTGATCTCCAGGACGTACTATAAAGTGGAAGAGGGAGACTTCCGCTTTAGCAAAAGAGGGAAATTGCTTATGTTCATGGGAGAGTACAGTCATACGATTGACGCGAAGGGAAGATTGATCATACCATCGAAGTTTCGTGAGCAGCTTGGGGACGAGTTTGTGTTGACGAAAGGCTTGGATGGTTGCCTTTCTATATATCCGATGAACGAATGGGAAAAAATTCGAAGAGCAATTAAAAGCTTACCACTTACGAACAAAAATGCCAGAACCTTTTCACGTTTCTTTGTTGCCGGAGCAACATCCTGTGAATTGGACAAGCAGGGAGAATTCTCGTACCGGGAACACTGCGGGAATTTGCTGGTCTGAAAAGGATGTCGTATTGACCGGTAACATTAACAGAATAGAAATCTGGAGTAAACAGAAGTGGAGCGAGAACAGCAATTACGATGATATGGATGCTATAGCAGAAGGTCTGCAGGATCTGGGAATTACCATCTAAAATGTGACGCTTCGCACAGGAGATGGATCGTGATGGAGTTTAAACACAAATCTGTATTACTGGAAGAAACGATTGAGAATCTGAATATCAAACCGGATGGGATTTACGTAGACGGCACTGTGGGAGGCGGCGGACACGCCCTGGAGGTTTGCAGAAGATTGTCGGACAAAGGAAGATTTATCGGATTTGATCAGGATGCGGATGCCATACAGGCTGCTGGGGAGCGGCTTGCAGGTTATGCGGATCAGGTCACGATAATTCGAAGTAACTATTGCCGCATGGCAGAAGAACTGAAAAAAGAGGAATATCATCTGTGGATGGTATTTTACTGGATCTGGGGTTTCCTCCTACCAGTTGGATAATGCCGAGAGGATTTACGTATCGGGAAGATGCGCCGCTGGACATGCGTATGGACCAAAGGCAGGAGCGTACTGCGGCTGATATTGTGAATGGATATTCGGAGAAAGAGCTGTATCGGATCATCCGTGATTATGGCGAAGAACAATTTGCAAAGAACATTGCAAAGCACATCTGTCTGGCCAGGCAGGAAGCACCGATTAAGACAACCGGGGAACTGATTGAGATTATTAAACGTGCAATACCTGCTAAAATTCGTGCAGTCGGAGGACATCCGGCGAAGAAGACGTTTCAGGCAATTCGGATTGAATTAAATCGGGAATTGGATGTGTTACGGGATTCTCTGGACGGAATGGCAGAATTGTTGAACGAGGAAGGCAGGTTGTGTGTAATTACCTTTCATTCTTTGGAGGACAGAATTGTGAAAACGATTTTTCGGAGAAATGAAAACCCATGTACTTGTCCGCCGGATTTTCCGGTTTGTGTGTGTGGGAAAAAGTCAAAAGGAATTGTAATTACACGAAAACCCATTGTACCATCAAGAGAAGAAATAGAGGCAAATAAACGGTCAAAAAGTTCAAAACTACGGGTTTTTGAACGAAGAATGTGATTGCCGGCAGCAGGAGTTGAGAAGATATGGCAAAGAAAGCAATTAGAAGGGTAAATTCAAGAGCGGATCGTTATTTAGAAGATACTTATGAGGATGGAAGTGCGGTACGGAAACTTTCGGAACTTCCCAGAGAAGAGGAAAGTGTGGAACTTCCACAACGAAAAGTCAGCAGACAGACGCACAGGAATCGCCAGCGTGCAACGCAGATGAGCAGAGGATATGTGTTCTTTCTGGCGGCTGTATGTGTCGCAACCGTACTTGTATGTGTGAATTTTCTGCAGTTAAAGTGCAGTTGACCACACAGAACGAGGGCGATCGTGGCGGCAGAAAGCAAACTCAGCAAATTAAAAGCAGACAATGATGCTTATTATAATACAGTGATGGCATCCGTCAGCATGGATACTGTCAAAAAGCAGCACTGAACCGTCTGGGACTGAAGTATCGGATGAATCTCAGGTTCGGTACTATGATACGAAAGGAAACAGTTACGTACGGCAGTACGCGGAAGTTCCGGATGTAAAATAAGAAAGGACGCAAATTGAGCAGAAGAAGAACAGGCAGGCGTCGTCAGAATACGATTACAAAAGGAAAATAAACGGCAAGATAAGTAAAAAGCTGGTAGGACTATTTATCATAGTCGTGCTGGCTTTTAGTAGGTTTAGCCCTCAGGATTACTTATATCAATGCCACTGACGGCGAGCAATATAAACGGCAGGTGCTTAGTCAGACACAGCAGCAGTACGACAGCCGGGTGATTCCTTTTAAGAGGGAGATATCCTGGATAGAAATGGAAATATTCTTGCTACCAGTGAGAAGGTTTACAATGTGATTCTGGACTGCAAGGTGGTAAATGATAAGAAAAAATCAAAGGTGAAGAAAAAGCAGCTTTATCTGGAACCGACAGTTGATGCTCTGGTGGAGATACTTGGGCTTGATGAAACGGATATCCGGGCACGTCTGGAAGGAGAAGAAACAAAAGACAGCCAGTATCAGATTCTGAAAAGCAGTTGTCGATTACCGACAAGAAAAATTTGAAGAATACCTGGATGTGGAGAGCAAAAGAAAATGAGGGTCTGAGTAAGGAGGAACGAACCAAAAGACAACGGGTGAAGGGTGTCTGGTTTGAGGAGGATTATCTCAGAATTTATCCGATGAATTCACTGGCTTGTGATCTGATTGGTTTTACTTATACCGGAAACACCGCGGACTGGGGATTGAGGGCTATTATTCCAGCGTTCTGAACGGAGTGAACGGGCGGCAGTTCGATATTTTAACTCAGATGCCGATGTGGAACAGACGATTATAGATCCGGTGGATGGTAAGAATGTGATTTCAACAATCGATACGAATATTCAGCAGATTATCCGTAATGCGATCGAAACCTATCAGGCCGAGATGAGTAATGGTCCAAACGGTACCAGATCAGCGAAGACAGTGGCTGTTATTGCAATGAATCCTAACAATGGTGAGATTTTGGGTATGGACTCTTCCGACTGGTACGATCTGAATAATCCAAGAGATCTGACGCTGTTTTATACTCAGGAAGAAATTGATGCTATGGACAATCAGGCTCAGCTTAACGCATTATTTGAGATCTGGAGAAATTACTGTATTTCCGATTCCTTTTGAGCCTGGTTCCACATTTAAACCAGTCACAGTGGCTTCAGCTCTGGAGTGCGGTGCAGTTACGGAAGGTGATACGTATTATTGCAGAGGTTCAAAAACGTGGCGGACCGCCAGATCAAATGTGCTGTTTATCCGGATGCCCATGGTGAAGAGACGCTTAGCGACAGTCTGAAACATTCGTGTAATGTGGCTATGATGGATATTGTATCCGAGATGGGTCCGGAGGAGTTTCATCGTTATCAGGGTCTTTTTAATTTCGGAAGTTATACGGGAATTGACCTTCCAGGTGAGAGTACAGGCGTTATTCACAGCCTGGACAGGCTCGGCACTACGGAACTTGCAACCACATCATTTGGACAGGGCTTTAACTGCACGATGATTCAGGAAATCGCAGCATTTTCTGCAGTGATTAACGGCGGTATTTACTATAAGCCTCATGTTGCCAATGCGATTACTGACAGCAGCGGCGCTCTTGTGGAACGTATCGAACCGGTAGAAGTGCGTCAGGTAATTTCCAGGGAAGTCAGCAATGAAGTTCGTGAATATTTGGGAACGGTTATGGAGTCTGACGGAACCGGTGCCCGTGCGAACGTAGCTGGTTACAGTATGGGCGGAAAAACAGGTACGGCACAGAAATACCCACGGGGCAATGGGAAGTATCTGGTATCTTTTATTGGATTTGCTCCGCTTGAGAATCCGCAGGTAGTTGTTTATGTCATTGTGGATGAACCAAATGCGGAGGATCAGGCATCCAGTAGTTATGCTCAGGGAATCTATAAAAATATCATGTCAGAGTTGATGCCGTACATGAATATTTTCCCAACAGATCCGTCGGCTGTAGAGCAGGTACCTGGGAATTCTGTACAGGACGGAATTGCGGATGAGAATGTTCCGAATCCTCCGGAGGATGAATCCCAGGAGAGAGGGATGCAGTTGAGGGGAAAGCGAATGATCTCCTGAGCGATGGCATTTCCAATTCTGACGCATCAATTACAAACGAATAGAAGAAAAAGGAATAACCCCATAGATAAGACCATATAGATTATTAATGTATTACATTTGGCTTTTGGCCGCAGGTATGGCATCTATGGGGTGTTTTTATGCGAAAAAATAAAACATATAATAAAAAAAAAGGTGGTAGTGATTTTCTTTTTTCTGTGCAGTTCTTCTGTTGGGACTGGTTGGACGTCTGGTTTATCTGATGGTTTTCCGATCGGATTACTATTCAGAAAAAAGCAGATGATCTTCATGAACGGGAGAGGGACATCAAAGCTGCGAGAGGAAAGATTCTGGATACCAATGGACTCGTACTGGCAGCAAATAAAACAGTCTGCACCATATCAGTGATTCACAGTCAGATTCAGGACTCTGAGGCGGTGATCCGTATGTTGGTTCAGGAGCTTGGAATTACGGAAGAGGAAGCCAGGAAGAGAGTGGAAAAAAAAGATCCTCCATAGAAAAGAGTAAAGACAAACGTGGAAAAGGAAATCGGAGACAGGATACGTGCTTATGGATACAGCGGTGTAAAGGTGGATGAAGATTTTAAGCGTTATTATCCATATGAGACACTGGCATCCCACGTGCTTGGATTTACAGGCTCTGACAATCAGGGAATTATCGGGCTTGAGGTGAAATATGATGAGGTGCTGGAAGGGATTAACGGAAAGATACTTACGACCACAGACGCAAGAGGAATCGAGCTGGATGTGATTGGAGAGAGCAGGGTGGAACCGGTGGCCGGCTATAATCTCAAAATCAGTCTGGACAGCAATATACAGCTTTACTGCGAGCAGGCAGCAAAAAAAAAGTAATGGAAGAGAAACAGGCTGACGGAGTGTCGATTCTTCTTATGAATCCGCAGAACGGAGAAATCTATGCCTGTGTCAATGTGCCGGAATTTAATCTGAATGATCCGTTTACCTTGAATTATGAAGTGGATACCTCTGGTATGACGGAGGAGGAAAAACAGAATCTGTGTAACCGGATGTGGAGAAATGCCTGTATCAACGATACTTATGAACCTGGTTCCACATTTAAGATTTTACGATGTCTGCAGGATTGGAGGAAGGGGCTGTGAAACCGTCAGATTCGTTCTCGTGCCCCGGGATTCCGGGTGGTGGAAGACCGCAGAATCCATTGCCATAAAAAGAGCAGGGCATGGCGGGGAGACATTTGTACAGGAGTACAAATTCCTGCAATCCGGTATTTATTGATGTGGGGACGCGCTTGGCGTGGATAATTTCTTTAAGTATTTTTAAACAGTTTGGCTTGATGGAGAAGACAGGAATTGATTTACCAGGCGAGGCAGGAACCATCATGCATAAGAAGGAAAACGTTGGTCCGGTGGAGCTTGCAACCATGTCGTTTGGACAGAGTTTTCAGATTACACCAATCCAGCTTGCAACCACAGTCAGTTCCCTGGTCAATGGCGGAACGCGGGTAACTCCTCATTTCGGAGTGGAAGTACAGGATGATGAAGGAAATCTTGTGGAGACACTGAAATATGAGACGAAGGAGGGAATCATTTCAGAAGAAACTTCCAAACTGGTCTGTGAAATTCTGGAGTCGGTGGTATCGGAAGGGTCAGGAAAGAATGCTTATATCGAGGGATATAAGATCGGAGGAAAGACAGCAACTTCTCAGACACTTCCGAGAAGTGCCAACCGTTACATTTCATCCTTTTTGGGGTTTGCCCCACAGATTATCCGCAGGTTCTTGGAATTGTTGTGATCAATAATCCCCAGGGCATCTACTATGGGGGCACAATTGCAGCACCGGTAATGCGTGGAATTTTTGAAAAATGTACTTCCGTATCTGGGGATTGAAAAAGAGTAAAAAAAAGCTTTATAATTGTGCAGGATGAGTAACTATGAAGATACTGAATAGTTACCAATGAGATTGGAGGAAAACATGGATTATGAAATCGTAGCAGTCCCTGTGATTGCCGCGTTTGTCTTCAGTCTGATGCTGGGACCGGTGATTATTCCGTTCCTGCGCCGGCTGAAGGTGGGACAGACGGAACGAATCAATGGAGTGCAGTCACATCTGAAAAAGATGGGAACCCCCACCATGGGAGGCCTGATTTTTCTGATATCCACCACGGTGACTTCGTTGTTTTTTGTAAAGGGATATCCCAAGATTATCCCGGTCTTATTCCTGATGCTGGGATTTGGGTTGATTGGTTTCTGGATGATTATCTGAAGGTGGTGCTGAGGCGCTCCGATGGTTTACTTCCCGGACAGAAGCTGGTCTGTCAGATTATAGTCACTGCTGTATTTGCATTTTATATGATCCGTTTTACCGATGTTTCGTTAGCCATGAAGATTCCATTCCTTCCGGGAAAGCTGTTGGATCTTGGATGGATCGCGGTTCCGCTTTTGTTCTTTGTGGTACTTGGAACTGTGAATGGCGTAAATTTTACTGACGGGCTGGATGGTCTTGCATCCAGCGTTACGGTGATGGTGGCGACATTTTTATGGTGATTGCAATTGGTGAGAGAAGTGGATAGAACCTATTATCTGCAGCGTAATCGGATCGTTACTGGGATTTTTAGTATTTAATGTATTTCCGGCTCAGGTTTTTATGGGGGATACCGGCCCCTGGCACTTGAGGATTTGTGGCGGGAACAGCTTATATGCTGCAGATGCCGCTGTTTTTGCCGATTGTAGGATTTATTTACATGTTTGAAATCGTGTCTGTGATGATGCAGGTTCTGTATTTCAAGATTACTCACGGAAAAAGAATCTTCAGGATGACCCCCCGATTCATCATCATTTTTGAATTGGTGGGATGGTCCGAGACCAGGATCGTGGCGGTATTTGCCATTATCACGGCAATTTTATGTCTGGTTGCGATACTTGGAATATAGAAAACAGGAGGAAAGATAAGATGGAGTTACAGGGAAAAAAAAAGTTTGTGTATTTGGTTCTGGAAAAAGTGGAATCAAAGCTGCAGATCTGTTGGTGAAAAAGGTGCATGTCCGGTCATTTATGATGGGAATGATAAGTTGGATTCTAAAGAGATTCTTGCAAAATTGGAAAATCCGGATAGAACCCAGGAGGTTGTGGGCGCATTTCCGGAAGAAATTCTGGACGAGCTGGACTTAACGGTTATGAGTCCCGGAGTTCCTACAGATCTTCCGATTGTTCATAAGATGCGGGAAAAGAACATCCCTGTCTGGGGTGAGATTGAACTGGCATTTCAGACCGGAAAGGGTATGGTACTGGCAATCACAGGGACCAATGGTAAGACTACCACCACTTCCTTTGTTAGGCGAAATTATGAAAGATTATCATTCGGATACGTATGTGGTAGGGAATATTGGTATTCCTTATACTGGAGTTGTGCTGGAACAGAGCGAGGATTCTGTTACGGTTGCCGAAGTCAGCAGCTTTCAGCTGGAGACTATTGAAACCTTTCATCCAAGGGCAAGCGCTATCACGAACATCACGGAAGATCATTTGAACCGCCACCATACAATGGAAGAATATATTCGTGTCAAGGAATTGATTACCAGTAATCAGACCAAAGAGGATGTCTGTGTTCTGAATTATGAAGATGAAGTACTGCGTAAATTTGGAGAACAGGTACATACCATAAACGTAATTTACTTCTCTTCTCTGCGTAAATTGGACAAGGGAATCTATCTGGAAGGCGATACCATCTTTTTATACGGATGGACAGGAGATGATTGAAGTGACAAAACCAGTGAGCTGAAACTTCTGGGTCTGCATAATTTTGAAAATGTTATGGTGGCTGTTGCCATGGCATACAGTGTGGGAGTTCCCATGGAAAGCATCCGCAGGACCATACGAAGGTTTGCCGGTGTGGAACACCGTATTGAATATGTTACTGAAAAAGATGGAGTCGCTTACTACAATGATTCCAAAGGAACCAACCCGGATGCTGCGATCAAAGGAATTCAGGCAATGAATCGTCCGACCCTGCTGATCGGCGGCGGATATGACAAACAGTCCACCTATGAAGAGTGGATCAATGCCTTTGACGGAAAAGTACGCTATCTTGTCCTGATCGGTCAAACCCGCGAAAAAATCGCCAAGGCAGCCGGAATCCTGCGGTTTTCCGGCGGAAAACATCATTTTCTGTGAGGATTTAAAAGAAGCAGTCACCACGTGCGCTGCGAAAGCTGTTTCCGGAGATGCGGTTCTTCTTTCTCCTGCCTGTGCAAGCTGGGGTCAGTTTGATAATTATGAACAACGCGGGGACATGTTCAAAGAATATGTACGGGGTCTCGTTTGATTTACAATGTATTAAGTCATCCGCTGACTGACATTTAAAGCAAGCCCCATCTCGCCCACAGAAAAAGTACGGAAGTTCCGCCGTAACTGATAAATGGCAGCGTGATCCCTGTATTGGGAATGGTATTTGTTACGACTGCGATATTGAGAATTACCTGAATGGCCATATGACCCATAATACCGGCAGCAATCAAAGCTCCGGACAGATCTGATGCATGGGTGGAAATAACCATCAGTCTCAGACCAGAAGCACAAATAATAAGATCACAAGACTTGCGCCGACCAATCCGGTTTCTTCGCAAATGATGGAGAAGATCATATCATTTTGTGCTTCGGGTACAAACCCTAGTTTTTGCAGAGAACTTCCGAGACCTTTGCCGAAGATACCTCCGCTTCCTATGGCATAGAGCCCCTGAATTGTTTGAAATCCCTTTTCATAAGCCTCCGGATTTCGCCAGATGGCCAGACGTTCCAGACGATAACTTTCCAGACTGAGGAAAAATTGCCACGAAACCGATACCAGTACATCCGATACCGATAAATGGCAGATATCGGGGATTGGAAACAAAAATTGTAATGACTGCAATTCCCAGAATAATAATGGCGGTACTCAGGTTATTCGATCCCACAAGTCCCACAATTGGAAGGATACTGATCATAATCATCAACATAAACCAGATGCTGGTCGTCTTTCTCTTTGATCGGTCAATCAGACAGGCCAAAAATAAAATTACCGCAACCTTTGCGAACTCTGATGGCTGAAAGGATAACGGTCCAAGGGAAAGCCACCGTTTGGAACCATTATACTCATCTCCAAAAATAACACAGCCAGAGAAAGCAGCAGAGAGACCCCATAAAGAGCCGGAGCAAACCGCAAAAAGCCGGTGATAATCAACCTGGGACACAAAATACATAGCAAAAATCCTAAAACAGTAGCAAAAGCTGTTTCTTAAAATAATAAGCACTATCATGAAACTTTACCCGGCCATTATAAGCACTGGTACTGAAAAGTAGTACAAGCCCCCACACCACCAACAAGAAAACCAACACCAACAACGTATAATCCACCCGGGAAGACTTCGAATTCTTCATAAAAATGACCATCCTCATCCTTCTCAACATCATATGAAAAAGAAACGAAATCTATGCAAATACAAAAATAGAAGAGAGTTCTCTGTATCAAATCCATCTTAGAGCGTGTCTGAAAAATCATTTCCGCAATCTGCAAGCCCCACTTTGCGGTATATTTTACCCTCATTCGGTTGCCGTAGCCCGCTACGCCGCCCTCATTCGGATAAAATCTCCCACAAACTGGGACGTACATCTGACGGAAAGCAATTTTCAAACACACTCCAGGAGTGTATTTTGCGGAATGTAACTTTGCGTCTTAGACAGCCAGAGAAAATGGCGGGGAAAGCCAGCGGCAGATATGCGCTGACTTCGGAGTGCGCCCGAAGATCCACTTGCTGTGAACACTTAAGTAGGAGCCCTTTGGCGATGAACTTAGTGAACGCAAGTTAGCTGAGGGGAAACGCAGAAGCAAAGCATGTGCCGCTGGCTTTCCCCCGCCATTTTCCCGTCCGTTCGAGTAACATTACCTCTTCCTAAAGCATAGTATAATGGGAGAAGATTGACGGGAGTAGAAGCCTTGGAGCTATATGAAATAGAAGGTGGAATCCCCTAAACGGAGAAGTGCGGATTCAGGGTTCAAAGAATGCGGTTTTGCCTATGATGGCTGCTGCAGTCCTGCAGAGAGGCTGCGTATGTCTGCAGCACTGTCCGGATATTGCGGACGTGGTGTGTATGGAGCAGATACTGCAAAGCATCGGTGCAAAAGTATGGAGAGAGGATCAGGATTTATACATCGACTGCGGACAGATTCATACGGGGAGTAATACCAGGGGCGTATGCAGATAAGATGCGCTCTTCTGTTATTTTAATGGGAGCATTGCTGGGGAGAACAGGAAATATCCAGATCAGTTATCCGGGCGGATGCACGATTGGAAAGCGTCCCATAGATCTGCACCTTGCAGTTTTGAAAGCGCTGGGGGTGAAAATTGAGGAACATGACGGAGTTTTATATGGCTTCTGCAAAAAATGACAGGCGGATATTACCATTTTCCAAAAGGTGAGTGTCGGTGCAACTGAAAATGCAATTTTGGCTGCAGTGTCGGCGGAAGGAATTACAGTATTGAAAATTGTGCAAGAGAACCGGAGATCATTCATTTGTGTCATTTTCTGGAGACTATGGGTGCCAACATAGAGGGTGCCGGAGAAAATAAGATTCGGATTGAAGGAAGAAAAGAACTCCATGGGACACAATTTCAGGTTCCGTCTGACCGGATTGTAGCGGGGACTTATCTGTTGGCAGGTGCTGCGACAAGAGAAAAGTGACTCTGATTGATGCTCCGGTGCTGGAAATGCAGGAACTGCTGTCTCTATATTTGAAAATGGGTGGACAATATGAAGTGAGTAGTGGTAAACTAATAGCGGACAGCCGCTTCCCTGCGGTATCCGGTGGAAGATCTGAAAACCGATGTTATCCAGGATTTCCTACGGATCTGCAGTCACCGCTTCTGGCAGTATGCAGTACGGTACAGGGAAAGAGCAGAATAGAAGAAACTATTTTTGAGGACCGTTATAAGGCGGCAGAGCAGATGAAGCATATGGGAGCCGATATACAGATTAAAGATTCTGTTGCAGAAATATATGGCGGAAATCTGTCCGGGACCCTGGTATGTGCAGAAGATCTGCGGGGCGGACAGCGCTGGTCCTAGCGGGTCTTGCTGCGGAAGGAATCACAAGAATCAGCGGTATTGGTTATGTGGAACGGGGATATCAGGATATCGGAAAGGATATCCGTGCCCTGGGCGGAAAAAATATATCGAATGACATTGGTGAGGACACAATGTTCCTGAATGTGGAGGAATCTATGGAACACAGGAGAAAAGAAGACAGCCAAAAAATAAGACGCATCATAATCCTATCCATCAGCGGGATAATCCTTTTGGGTGTCCTGCTGTTTGGTGTTTTATTTTATACGATAAATGTTGAGGTGGTTGGAAACAACCGTTATTCGGAAGCACAGATTAAAGAAATGGTAATGAAGGGAGCTATCCTTTAATACCTTACTGATGTCCAAATTGAAAGAACATATCAATCTGGAGAATATTGCCTTTATGGAATCTGTGGATGTGGAGTATCTGGATCGTAATACGATACGTCTGCATGTAAGTGAAAAGTATCCCATCGGATATGTGGAAAATGACGGCAGTAAGTATTATTTTGATAAGGACGGGGTGGTTCTTGAAAGTGAGAAAAAGACGGAAGAAAGTCAGGGACTAAACCCGGAAGAAGTACAGGATCAGGAAGCATTGAGTCCGGAAGTGATAGAAGAAGAAACGGCAAAGCAGTTCCATCCTGAACTTACGGATGTTCCTGTGGTGAACGGTCTGGAATTTCCTTCGGCGGAAGTAGGGAAAAAAGCTGGAGGTGGAGGATCCTTCCATCTTTAACAGCATTCTGGGTCTGGCGCGCATGGCTGACAAATACCAGATTCAGCCGGACAGTGTGGAGATTGGTGAAGATAATGTGTTGACACTGCATTATGGAAATGTAAGAATTGCTCTTGGGAAAGATGAGAATCTGGAAGACAAGATGACAAGAGTTGCCGGAATCCTGCCGAAGCTTAACGGTGAGTCGGGAGTTCTGCATTTGGAAGGATTTACGAACGATACACAGAATATTATTTTCGAGCGTGATTTATAGGATATCAGGGGTAAAAGGTATTTTGCCCCATGATATCTGCGGATTGCTACACACTGTGTGCTTCCATGATACCTACGGATTGCTACGCACTGTGTGCTCCCGCAATCTTAAAAACATTACGAAAAAGTAAAAATCCATGAAAATGAAAAAAAATGGTTGATTAATTTAAGAAGAAAAGATATTATATATCTATATGCAACGTGCTTGTTCAGTAGAAGAAATGCGGACAGGTATTCAGAAACTCACTAATGAATGGATAAAAAAGTACCCAAAGGGGGAATATAAATAGGCGTATGCCGTGAAGGAGGAAGTACCTTGTTAGAAATTATGACAAATGAAGCCGAGTCTTCAGCAAAAAATTATCGTCATCGGTGTTGGCGGCGCAGGAAATAATGCGGTAAACCGCATGGTTGAGGAAACCATCGGGGGCGTGGAGTTTGTAGGTGTTAATACCGATAAACAGGCTCTGACACTGTGTAAAGCTCCGACTGTACTTCAGATTGGTGAGAAATTGACGAAAGGTCTTGGTGCAGGTGCGAAACCGGAAGTTGGCCAGAAGGCAGCCGAGGAGAGCATAGAAGAAGTTAAACAGTTGATCGAAGGCGCTGACATGGTATTCGTTACCTGTGGTATGGGCGGTGGTACCGGTACAGGTGCTGCTCCGATTGTGGCAGGTGTTGCAAAGAGATGGGTATTCTGACAGTAGGGGTGTTGTCACAAAACCGTTCCGTTTTGAGGCGAAAACACGTATATGAGCAATGCGCTTATGGGAATTGATAAGTTAAAGCAGAACGTGGATACCCTGATTGTAATCCCGAATGATAAATTGTTGGAAATTGTTGACCGCAGAACTACAATGCCGGAAGCACTGAAGAAGGCAGACGAAGTTCTCCAGCAGGCAGTACAGGGCATTACAGACCTGATCAATCTGCCGGCTCTGATTAACCTTGACTTTGCAGACGTTCAGACTGTAATGACAGACAAGGGAATTGCCCATATCGGTATTGGTGAGGCAAAAGGTGATGATAAGGCGTTGGAAGCAGTTCAGCAGGCCGTATCCAGCCCGCTGCTTGAGACAACGATCCAGGGTGCAAGTCATGTTATCATTAATATTTCCGGAGATATTTCTCTTATGGATGCCAATGATGCTGCAAGCTATGTACAGAATCTGGCAGGTGAGAGTGCGAATATTATTTTCGGTGCCATGTATGATGATACCGTGACAGATTCCTGCAGAATTACAGTAATTGCTACAGGACTGGACGATATGACAGCAAAGCAGCCGAGTGTATCCGGAGCTAAGAAGGCAGCCGAGGACAAAAGAAAAGTGCATTTTCCAATGCGGGCTACAAGATGCCGACATTTACGATGCCGCAGACGAATGCACAGCCGACATCAACAGCGACCCCATCATCTGGTCCATTGGTGAGCAATGTGCCGAAGAAGATATTCAGATTCCGGATTTTCTTAAAAACCGCAAATAAAGAATTTCAAAGGCAGGATGCGAGATGGGCATCCTGCTTTTTTTAAAGGTAGGGGGGACGGATGCCGGAAACCGGGACCGCTGGCGTTTTGTTGGTGCGGCGGGCTGGCGGTTTCGGAGTTTAAGAGTATCTAAGAGGTTTGAAATTCTGCTAAAAGCGCTCTGCAATATGACAAACTCGCTGTGCTCAGACAGTGTCATATTGCAGAGCAACGCATAATTTCAACCCTCTAAGATACTTAAACTCCTGCAAATGCCGGCTCGCCTGCACCAACAAACCGCCGGCGGTCCCGGTTTCCGGCATCCTGTGTAGCGAAGACGATAGGTGGCGAAAGCAGGAATGAGGTATTGATGGAGTGAGATGATTGTATTGAAAGGAAATTGGTATCATAGTTATTTGCAGGATAGGATGTTTTTCATATGGAGCTGATTTCCAGGATAACGAATATTTATCATATTTAGGATTTTAAAATTCAAGAAAGAAGAGGAGGAGAAAGGAAAGATGAGAGAGATTACAGGGCATACCAGGTTGACAGGATTGTTGGGGAGTCCAGTGGCGCACAGTGTTTCGCCGCTTATGCATAATGAGGCGTTTCGGCAGTTGGGACTGGATTATGTATATTTATGCTTTGATGTAAAAGAAGAGGGTCTGAAGACGGCTGTGGAAGGTTTGAAGATGGCGGGAATCAGAGGATTTAATCTGACGATGCCGAATAAGAATAAGATGGTTGAGTTGGTTGATTGCTTATCGCCGGCAGCCGGACTGATCGGAGCTGTGAATACAGTGGTCAATAATGATGGGATTCTGATCGGGCATAATACGGATGGAATCGGTTTTATGCGTTCCGTGAAGGATGCGGGGTATGATATTATCGGTCAGGAGTTGACAGTGATGGGAGCAGGGGAGCTGCTACGGCGATCTGTGTACAGGCAGCTTTGGATGGGGTGAAGAAGATTCATCTGTTTACCCGTCCTTCCAGTCGGTTTCATCAAAGGACGGTGGTTTTGGTTGATCGGATCAACCAGATTACAGACTGTGAAATAACTTTGTATGATCAGGCAGATCAGCATGCGCTGCGGACAAGTATGGAGCAGAGTGCAATTCTTGTAAATGGAACATCCGTTGGCATGGCACCGGATACCGATGCATCGATTATTGAAGATTCTTCATTTTTTATACCTGGAAAGATTGTGGCGGATATTATCTATAATCCACAGGAGACGAAATTACTTAAAATGGCGCGGGAGGCCGGATGCAAAACTTTTAATGGAATGTATATGCTCCTGTATCAGGGAGCCGAGGCATTTCGTATCTGGACCGGACAGGAAATGCCGATAGAACAAATTAAAGAGAAATATTTTCATGAATGATAAAAAGTAATGAATATGATAGTAGAAAGATTATGAGTCTGCAGGTGAAAAATCTGATCATTGGAGAAGGAATTCCTAAAATCTGTGTACCGATTACCGGTGTATCCAAAAAAGAAATATTGACTCAGGCAAAACAAGCCTTTGAAGCCGGTCCGGACCTTGTAGAATGGCGCGCCCGACTTCTATGAAGATATTTTCGAGGAAGGTAAACCGGAAGAAGTTCTGGACGAGTTATCTGCTGTCTTAGGGGAGATTCCGATTTTCTTCACCTTTCGTTCTTCTGGTGAAGGCGGAAATCGCGAAATTTCAACAAAAGCATATGAGAAACTGAATATTTCCGTAGCAGAGCAGCGAATTGCATCCTTCATTGATGTGGAAGTATACATGAACAAGCTTGATGCCGGCTCTTTGATAGAAGCCATTCATCAAAAACATGGCCTGGTGATTGCCTCGAACCACCACTTTGATAAAACCCTTCCAAATCTGAGATGTGCCAAATTCTGAAGAACATGGAAACCTTAGGTGCAGACATTTTAAAACTGGCTGTTATGCCCGAAACCTCTGAAGATGTTCTGGATCTTCTTCAGACAACTGCTCAAATATCAGCCCAAACCATGCATCCCATCATCACAATGTCCATGGGAAAATTAGGTGTCATCAGCCGCATCAGCGGAGCGACTTTCGGTTCTGCGGTTACCTTTGCAACAGTAGGACAGGCCTCCGCACCTGGTCAAATTCCGCTGGATAAAATGCGCGCAATTCTCCAAGCGATTAACTAATATCCTGCACACTATAGCGGATTCATTTCAAATGCTTGCTTTACAACAAATAATTTACTGTTGTCAGCCAATAAAACTACCACAACTTTCAATTTAAAATTATGAAATAGTTATTCGTAGTAGGCATACCAAAGATACTGTTCGCTGTAGTATTAAGGTAGAATTTTATACAATCGGCGCCAAAGACAGGAAATGAGGGGGCTTGGAACCTTAGGAGAAGTGCGCTGACTTCGGAGTGCGCCCGAAGATCCACTTGCAGTGAATACTTAGCGAAGAGCGCTTTGGTGATGAGCTTAGTAAGAACGAAAGTTAGCTGAGGGGAAACGCAGAAGCAAGCACTTCTCCTACAGGTTTCAGGCCCCTCATTTCCGTCCCTCCCCCGTCAAAAGAAAATAATGCCAAATCCTCAAAGATTTTGTCGAATAATTCTAAGATTCGACACCCTGTTTTTGACAAATTTAACACCCCTTGAACCATATAATAGTACTTGTTATTCCGGTAAGTACTCAAAAGGTTACAGGGGTGTTTTTGTATTACGAATTCTACCTGGATGTATATTTTGCAGAGAATCTCGTGATGAATTATGTGCTGTTACGCATGACAAACAAACTTCTTGAATGTTCTGCCACACATGTAAGAAGTCTCCTATGGGCTGCAGTTTCTGCAGCGGCCGCAGCGGTAAGTCTGATAGGACTGTATGGCAGCGGTATGATAAGTACATTACTGGTTTCTGTGGCTGCCAATACTTTGATGGTAAGATTTGGCTGCAAAATCAAAGAGGGAAGACATCTGATTCAGGGCATACTGTTGTTCTATATGGGGACAGCCTGTATGGGGATGGTACTTTCATTACTGCGCAGAATCATTGGGAGAGAGGGTATAAGTATCTTCTTGATAACAGCGGCGGTCAGCTATGCTTTTATCAGCCTGTGTATCTGGGGTATGAGAAAATGAAAGTGCAGCAGGGAGCAGTATTGCCGCGTAATTTTATGCCATGATGGAAACTTCAAGAGTGTAAAAGGACTATATGATACGGGCAATATGCTTTGGGACACCACTTTGCAAAGCTATGTGTCAGTGATAGGACTTTCACTGATCAAAGAACTATTTTCGGAAGAAATCGGCAGGGAGCTGGAGGAATTCTGCGCGAGCCGAATACCAATGTCTGCAGAACTTTTGCGTCCCTTGCGGCCGCATTATATCTCATATCGATGTGTGGGTTGCGAAGGCGGACTGCTTCCGGTCATTGTTCTGGACTATTTGTGTCTGGAACGGGTGATGTACAAAAGGTGGTTGCGCATCCGGCAATCGCAATTGACAGGACCTGTAGTTCTTCTCTCCGGAGCTATCAGATGATTTTGAATCCAAATCTAATAGACAGTTAGGAGGAATAAGTGTATGTTGATGCAAGCTACATTGCCAAGCCATTTTTCGGCTTCGCATGTTACCAAGATTTTCTACAATGATGTATAAAAAGACAGGGGAATTATATTATATTGGTGGGAACGATGTCCTGCCGGAACCGCTATGTGGGGAAGAGGAATCACGGGCGATTGCGCAGCTTTCGGGGAAGATGCGGAAGGCGCCAGGAGTGAACTGATTGAACATAATCTGAGACTGGTTGTCTATATTGCTCAGAAATTTGACAATACCGGTGTTGGAGTAGAAGATTTGATTTCCATAGGAACTATTGGATTGATTAAAGCAATCAATACATTTGATGCGGAGAAGAAGATTAAACTGGGAACCTATGCGTCAAGATGTATTGAGAACGAGATTTTGATGTATCTGCGCAGAAATAATAAGACAAAGATGGAAGTTTCTATTGATGAACCTTTGAATGTGGACTGGGATGGAAATGAACTGTTGTTGTCAGATATTCTAGGCACGGATGAAGATATCATTTATCGGGGAATTGAAAATGAAGTAGAGAAAAGTCTATTGGGAAAGGCGATCGGAAAACTCAGCGACCGGGAACAGACGATTGTAAAACTGCGTTTTGGAATCAATATGCCGGAAGGGAAAGAAAAGACGCAAAAAAGAGGTGGCGGATATGTTAGGTATCTCTCAATCTTATATTTCCAGGTTGGAAAAGCGAATTATGAAACAGTTAAAACGCGAAATTGTAAAGTATGAATAAAGGTCCGGGAGCAGCTTTGAGATGAAAAGCAGCTCCCGGATTTCTTTATGTATTAGTTGCAGGTAAGTTTCCCATAATCTCAACGGCAATATCTGACGCGTCTTTGTGGTCAGTTGTCACACAAAAATCAGCAGCAGCTTCATAGGCAGGACGGCGGGCGGATAACAGACCGGTGATCTCGGATATGGTTTTTCTGCCTTTTAAGAGCGGTCGATCATCGCTGTGGCTGACACGTTCAAGGATGGTCTTGGGCTTAGCTGTTAAAAAGTACAATACGTCCCTGTTCTTTCATAAGGGCAACATTTTCTCTGCGCATGGCGACACCTCCTCCGCAGGAAACCACAAGGTTGGTCTGCGTTTTTAAATCTTTCAGCAGAGAAGTTTCCAATGCCCGGAAATAAGGTTCTCCTTTTTTTAGAAAAGATATCGGGAATGCTCATCCGCTCTCTTTCGGCAATTAATTGATCCATTTCTATGATTTTCAGTCCAAATTGACGGCTGAGCTCTTTGGAGACGGTACTTTTGCCGCAGCCCATAAAACCAATCAAGAAAATAGTGTAATTCGAATCCTTCATTTTTGTCATTCCTTTATCTGATGATTAAGTATATCGTTGTTAACAGTCTAACATAAATCCATCTGTCAGACAAGATTCATTTCCTGGTATAGCCTCCTTTTTCGGGTGTCAAGGGCTAAAACTTTATTAAATTTTGTCTGAAAGCGCATAGAGAATTGTCAGAATGAGAATCATTTTACTATGAAAGTCCCGGACAGCGGCCATGAGGAGCGCATGCTTGCATGCGGCGAGTCATGGACATTGGACGGGCAAGCCGGTATGAGTAAGGAGGGCGACAGCCCGGATTACGAATACCGGCGGCGATTGCAGGAGCATGAAGTGCGGAGCAATCGACTTTCGAAAGAGATGACAATAGGAGGATTTTTGCTATGGCGCTTAGTAAAGTTGAAATATGTGGTGTGGATACGGCGAAGCTTCCGGTTCTGACCAATGAAGAAAAAGAAACTCTGCTTCTGAAAGTAAAAAGAAGGGGATCAGGAAGCAAGAGAACGTTACATCAAGGGCAATTTGAGACTGGTTCTCAGTGTGATCAAACGATTTGCCAGCAGCAATGAGAATGCCGATGATTTATTTCAAATTGGCTGTATCGGATTGATTAAGGCAATTGATAATTTTGATACAACGCTGAATGTGAAATTTTCCACTTATGCGGTGCCTATGATTATTGGTGAAATCCGCCGGTATCTGAGAGATAATAATGCAATTCGTGTATCCCGTTCTTTAAGGGATACTGCTTATAAAAGCAATCTATGCCCGCGAAATGTTTATGAAGAAGAATATGAAGGAACCGACGATTATGGAGATTGCCGAGAAACAGGAATCAATAAAGAAGATATTGTCTATGCATTGGATGCAATTCAAAGTCCTATGAGTCTTTACGATCCGGTGTATACCGAAGGAGGAGATACGCTGTATGTGATGGATCAGATCAGTGATAAAAAGAACAAAGAGGAAAACTGGGTAGAAGATCTGGCGCTGCAGGATGCCATAAACCGTCTG
>VOFB01003758.1_pt1 | contig 26997 bp, 44 predicted proteins | sample 5384141 | NCBI WGS metagenome assembly VOFB01 (sample SAMN12384721, study PRJNA508395) | human gut metagenome | isolation source: healthy gut A | host: Homo sapiens | reverse complement strand
CGAATATCTTGCAGTAGTAAAGGGCCGTGTCACACCTTCATCCGGAACAATCTGCGCCCCAGCCCGAAAAGAGGGAACGATCATTGAACGCATGGTAGATTTTGAACACGGTGAGGAAGCCATCACCCATTATAAACTGATAAGAGAAGCAAACGGACACAGTCTGGTCTCATTAAAACTTGAGACAGGCCGTACCCATCAGATCCGTATTCATATGAAATACCTTGGCTTTCCACTGATCGGTGATTACCTGTATAATCCAGATATGGAACATATGACCAGGCAGGCTTTACATTCCCATCATATGGAATTTGCACATCCGATCACCGGTGAATGGATGTCATTTACGGCATCTCTTCCTGCTGATATGGCAAATGTATTAAAAAGACTAAAAAGCAGTATTGTATTCCGATTTTCATCGTTATACAATACTGCTTTTCATCTATATCCAGTTATTTTTTAGACTCCTCATATGCCTTCAGTTCATCGAGTGCCTGACCTCCCATCAGGTACAACGCTACAATGTTGAAGATCGTCATCAGACCGATTCCGACATCTCCCAGATCCCATACAAATGTATAAGTCGCAATTCCTCCAATGAACAACATCACAAGTGCCAATACTTTGTATGCAGCCTGCCAGCACCATTTGTCACCAAACAGATATGCCACATTACTTCTTGCATAAAACAGAATTCCAAGAAATGTAGAAAAACTGAACAGGAATAAGGTCACTGCAATGAATATCACTCCGAATTCTCCCAGATGATATCTCATCGCAGTCTGTAACAGATCCATTCCTTCTTTTCCAGCGACCAGTTTTTCCGGTACCAGTAACATGATCATAGCGGTACAGCTACAGATTACGATTGTATCTACAAACACCCAAGTGCCTGTGTTAATCCCTTTCACCGGTTTGTCACATTCTGCTGCCGCTGCCGCACATGGCGCAGAGCCTGAACCAGCTTCATTCGAAAATAATCCACGTTTTACTCCGTTCATCAGCACTGCTCCAAAGCCTCCGGCTGCCACCTGGCGGATTCCGAATGCTTCCTGGAAGATTCTTGCAAATACCCCTGGAAGACTTCCGATATTGGTAATAATAATAAAAATCGTAATGCAGAAATAACACACCGCCATAAACGGAACCATCAGATCCAGTACTTTTACCGTCGCATTCTTACGAAGTACGATAATCGCCGCAAGGATCACCAGAACGATCGTCGTATAAAGTGGCGGAATAGAAAATGCATTTTTAAAAGATGCAGCCACAGAATTACTGATTACCTGACTGATACCGCACCAGCAGATCAAACCTGAGATGGCAAATAATACTGCAGGCAGTACGCACTTTCTCTTCTTTCCGGTCCTGCCTTCCACATAATCATGGATATAATATGCCGGTCCGCCGCGGAAACCTCCGTATAAAGGATCTTTTTCTTTATGAATCTGAGCAAGTGTTGCTTCTATAAATGCTGTCGAAGAACCGATCAGCGCTGTCACCCACATCCAGAATATAGCTCCCGCACCACCTGCGGATACTGCCGCAACAACGCCGACCAGATTTCCCATTCCGACACGGGTTGCTGTCGATACGATCAATGTCTGAAAAGTAGACAGACTGTTCTTGTCTTCTTTCTTTCCTGTCAGTACCGTTACCATATCCGGAAATAACCTGATTGGAAGTACTCTGGTCCGGATGGTAAAATATATTCCCTGCTGGTATCAGAAGTATGATCAACAGTGAAATTCCGACACTACCGCCTCCCGGAAGAGGTATCTGCAATAAATCTCCCCACAAAAGCTATATACTTGTTCTATTAATTTAACTATCATAGTATAAATATCCTTTCAAAATCTCAGGACTTTAAAGCACTACACTTTAAAGCCCTGAATTACATCATACTATATTCTGATCTATATTGCAAACTGAAACTTACTTTTGTTCTTTTATCCCTGTGATCATAAATATTAATCAATCAGGTCGTTCTGGAATCTGGACAAATGCTCATACGGAAGAATCTGTCTTCCCCGGTAAAGTCCACAGCCATCATTGATCAGACTGTTATTTACCGCCGAAAACATATTCACATCCAGTTCAGCCAGCTTAAGATTCAGAAGTTTCATTCCTCTCTCATAAGCTTCATCAAAATAAATGCATTCTCCTTTTGGAATTGCATCTCTTCTGGCCCGTTCATGTTCCTGCTCTTTTCATAACCGATATGATTTGCCGAGCCTATTTCTGCAATGTCATCCATTTTCTGGGTACGGAGCTGTACCTCCATGTAGGATCTGGAGCTGTTATCATAAAACGTAATATGTAAAGACTGATAATTATTCGAACTATGGCTGCAGATATAATCTCTGTAATACGGTTTCACTGATTCGTTCAAAAGCGGGATGTACTTTCCTTTATCCCCATGGCCGGTTCTGCACTAAATCCCTGCTCCTCAAAAATCCCGGCAGTACATTTGCGATCTGATACAGGTATTTCCGCTCCTGCTCTTCTCTGTCTTCTTCACTGTTCAGATGGCATCTGGGAACTGAAATAATAATTCTGTAAGCGATTAAATCTCTAAAGCAACTCAATCGTTTCTTAACTTCTGCTATGCTCGGATATTTCCCGTGTTCTTCATAATAATCGTAAATATATTCCACTACATATCCATTAAATTTCTCTTCTGCCCGGATCAGTGATTTGATCCTTCCTTTGAAAGTAAATGCCATAAACGGATATTCTTTCGCCATATATTTGTAAAACTCTCTCATTTTCTGAGACTGGGCAGTGAGGAAATCATTATGCTCCAGAAGTTCCTGGATCTGCAACAGAAAATTACAATGAATCATATCTATTTCATTTCCTGTTTTCTTGGCATCTTTTCTCAGATCTTTGATGTAATTATGAAGAATCCGAAGTACTGTATCTCCGGAATACAGATAGTCATTTAATATAACCATCTCTGTCACACTCCTCTTCTGTCTTTTTTCTTCTCTCCTGATTTTTTTATTTTACCAAATTTTTCTTAAACATGCCAGACTGGTAAAAACGAAGTTTTTCCCTTTTACGCTTCCATCCTTTTCAGCTCCGGCATCACTGTACATAGCATCGTGATAAAGCAGATACTTCCACCGATCACATTTGATACCGGCTCGGCAAGGAATACCCCATCCGTTCCCATATGTAATACATATGGCATCAGATAAGTAAGCGGAACTACAATGAATACTTTACGAAGCAGAGAGAAGAAGATTGCCTGTTTCTTCTTATTCAGAGACTTAAACACAGTCTGACCAATATACTGCAGATCCATAAAAATAAACGCCGCAAAATATTGTTTCAACGCCGGAACGGCATCTTTCATAAGAGTCTTATCCGAACTGAATATCCGGATCAGGACTTCCGGAATCATGATAATACTTCCCACATCACTCCTGTATATATAAGGATCATAACTGCCAGAACTGCAATTGATTTTCGCACACGCGCGGGACGACGAGCCCCGTAATTATAGCTTAAGATCGGAGACGTTCCTTCATTTATCGCATGGATCGGAGTCTCCACAAGCTGACGCACACTGGAAATGATCGTCATTACAGAGATATAAATATCTCCGCCTGTAACAGACAGTACGTTGTTACAACAGATTGTCACCAGGCTGTTCGTAAGCTGCATGATAAATCCGGCCATCCCCAGACTTACAATATTTTTCGCATACCCTGTACATTCCGATATCTCATTCTTCCGTAAAACCATACTTTCAATTCTGCTTTTCCTGTAAGGAAAAAAAAGAACAAAGGCTGCCGATAATGTCTGTGACAGTATGGTCGCAATGGCTGCGCCCGCACTCCGAATCCGAGAACAAAGATAAATAGTGGATCAAGTATTAGATTCGCAACTGCTCCGATTGCAACAGAAAGCATTCCAACTACAGAATATCCCTGAGCATTGATGAACGGATTCATCCCGACTGCGATCATTGACGGCAATGTACCGAGCAGATAGATCATCATATACGGATATGCATACACCATTGCACTCTTAGAAGCTCCAAACAAAATTAAAATCGGTCTTGCAAATAGTAACCCCGTCACCATCAATATCACACCACTGACACCAACCATGGAAAAAAGAAGTATTCATAATACACACGGCTTCTCTCTCCTGCCTTTTCCCTCTGGAAATAGAAAAAAGCGGTGCACCTCCGCCTCCAAAGAGATTTGCAAATGCAGTAATGATCACGATCAACGGAAAGCAGATTCCAACTGCCCCCAGTGCTTTCGTTCCCACCTCCGGGATACGTGCAATGTATACACGATCCACAATGTTATATAATAAGTTTAAGATCTGAGCAACGAGCATCGGAAGTGCTGCACCAAGAATATTCCCGGTCACGGTTCCATTTTCAAAGTCAACTCTTTTCATATTTTTTACTCATTCCTTTTCTTTTTTCTTGCGTTTTCAGTATAACATCGGTTATTATATATGTAAATTATTGTTTTTATATGGCAATTCAACATTTTTTATATGGTTTTGTTCATAAATAACTCTTATATTTTTTATTTTTATCATATAGAGAAAGGAAATTTTATGGAACTGAAACAGTTAGAATATTTTCGTGCTATCGTAGATGCCGGGACCATCAGTGGTGCGGCCAGAGATCTTCATATGACACAGCCTCCTCTCAGCTATCAGATCAAAATGCTGGAAGAGGAATTACAGGTGCCGCTTTTTCTTCGTGGTAAAAAAGAATCACTTTAACCGAAGCCGGGAAAACACTTTACGAACAGGCCGGAAATCTCCTGATGCTTTCCGACCTCGCCAAACGTGAAGTGATAAAATCCAGCCAGTCTGCCACTCTGCATATCGGTATGACCCTTCCACCGTATCAATGATGTCCGATCATCTTCTTCATTTTGCAAAGAAGTATCCCAAAGTGCGTTTTGATGTACACGAAGGCTCAACCTTTACACTAAAAGACCAGCTGGAAAACCGGATCATCGACCTTACTACTCTGCGGACTCCCATTGCATTGAACGGATGTGAAACAAAGCCGCTCTTAAAAAGAAAGCCTTATGGCTATGAGCATTCCTGATTCCCCGCTTCTTCAGGAACGTTCTTCTATCCCGCTTAAAGAGCTTTCCAGACAGCCGCTGATTCTTTCATACCGCTATCGTAAATATATGCTGGCAGCCTTTGAACGCGCCGGACTGATGTGTGATATATATTTCACTTGCGGAGATGCCCGCACTGCTATGACCATGGCAGAAAAAGGACTTGGTATTGCTATCCTTCCTGCTTCAATGCAGACGCTTTCTTCAAAACTTACATCATGCAGGATCTCAGGCGCAGATCTTACTACAGAGATCCTGCTGGCATGGAGAAAAGAACAACTCCCGGAGGAGATTCAGGACTTTCTAAAAATGTGGGATTAGCAGATCAGGATCTTGTCCACACACAATCCCTGTCAATCTCTTCCAGACTCGTCACTCCACACATTTTCATCGTATCTTCCAGTTCTGTTCCCAGCTTTTCGATATAAGATTTCACGCCTTCTTCTGCGCCTCCGTATACAGCTGTCACAAATGGTCTTGCAATGATCACTGCATCTGCTCCCAATGCAAGTGCTTTAAATACATCCACACCACTGCGGATTCCACCGTCTACGAATATCTTCATAGAATCACCTACTGCCAGTGCAATCTCTTCCAGAACTTCTGCTGTCGCCGGGCACTGATCCAATACACGGCCGCCATGATTCGATACTACAATTGCAGATGCTCCCGCCTCTTTTGCTTTCAATGCTCCTTTGACGGTCATAACACCTTTCACAATAAATGGTGTGCCTGCCATCTTCGCAATCTGACGGAGTTCTTCTACTGTCTTACTTCCTGCCGGTGGATTAAGATTCTTAAGAAATGGAAGTCCTGCTGCATCAATATCCATCGCCACTGCGAGGGCTTTCGATTCATGTACCATCTCCATCTTCCCGGCAATCACATCCAGATTCCATGGTTTCACAGTCGGGATTCCGATTCCATCTGTTTTCTTAATCGCTTTTGTTGCTGCAACCATCACATTACTGTCCACGCCATCTCCTGTAAATGCAGCAATTCCGTATTTTGCACAGGAAGATACCAGAATATCATTATATGCCACATCATCCAGGCAGTCTCCATAATGTAATCCTACTGCACCAACCGGACCTGCAAAAAACGGATATTTGAATTTCTTCCCGAAGAGCTCCAGTGATGTATCCACCGGTTTATTCTCGGCAATTGTATCCATCTGTACACGGATTTCCTTCCATTTGTCATAATTGCGGATAGCTGTATCCCCTACTCCCTTTGCGCCCGGTCCCGGCATCTGGTTCTTACAGGCACGTCCGTTACACTCCGGACAGGCTTTACAATAATTTCCAATACGTGTTCTTGCATTTTCTATACATTCTGAATAATTCATATTTTTTCTCTCTTTTCTTTCGTTTCTAACATCTTCCACAGTTTCTGCAAGGATTACATCTTAATTTTTTCAGTTTTAGATTCCAGTCTTGAATTTCCGGTAACTTTTCCCCGGTTATCCACCTTTTCATTCCATAATGATCTGAAACCGTAACTTTATCCCCATTCCACTCAATCTCCAGTGGATACAGTGTAATATTTTCAGGATTCATACAGTTCTGATGAAGTCTTGGTGAATACACTTCTTCTCCCCAGGATACGGCCTGATCTATTGTCCGAATCCGTATATGCGTCTCACTGATACGTAAAATCTCCGGTTCCGCTGCACAATGATATCTTTCAGGTATTTCATTCTTGAAAACAGAAATGATTCCTAACGGCGTCCTGATCTTTTCATTCTTTTTCATCTTAATATCCGATTTCCTCCAGAATCCGCTCAACAAGTCTCACATTTTTCAGCGAAAATTCTTCCGTAACCGCCGGCTTCTCATTTTCATCGATACATCTGCCAAATTGTTCTACCTCCAAGCGATAATTCTGTGGAACTTCTACCGTCTTTACTTCTTCCTGCCCCTCAGCCGTACGAATCGTATAGCTTAATTCTCCATCACCATTGAATGAAAATTTGGTTCCGGTAATACTTCCCTTCGTTCCATCTATCTCCAGACGATCCAGTCTCCTGTCCTGATTCGTTGCAAGTGTCATGCCACAGGTAAATGCTGCTTTCTTTCCATCTGCGAATTCCATGACCACAGAAGTCAGCTTATCGATCTTTTCTTCCGAAAAGATTGCGGAAGCCTCGACTTTTTCTGGTTCTTCATTCAGAAGTCCTAACGTCAGGCTTGTGCTGTATACTCCAAGATCGTATGTACACCCTCCAAGAGTCTCCCGTCTCATCCGGATATTTTCCTTATTATAATCTGATGTGATAAATGCGGAATCTATATAACGAACTTCTCCTATCGTTCCATCTTCTATCTCTTTCTTAATTGCAGTGATATATGGACTGTGCTGATACGCAAAAAGCTTCCATAAGATATACATGATTCTCTTTTGCCTTGTCAAATAATTCTTTTACTTGCTTTTCACACGGTGCAAGCGGCTTCTCACACAATACATGTTTGCCGCTTTTCATAGCTTTCACGGCCCACTCATAATGTAAAGTATTTGGCAGCGCAATATATACCGCTTCCACTTCCGGATCATCCAACAATTCTTTATAACTTCCATAGGCTTTTTTCAAATCCGAATTTTTCTTTAAATTGTTCAGCTTTGTCTATGCTTCTTCCGGCAATTGCATATAATTCGCAGTTGTATGCCTGTATCATTCCCGGAATGGTACAACTTCTGGCAATTCCGGCAGTTCCTATAACGCCCCACTTGATTTTTTTCATTGTTTTACGCCTCGCTTTATGTATGATGATTTTATTTTAGCACTTTTGGAAACATTATCCCACTAAAAAATGTACCTTTTATCCTTATTACTCGGGCACTGAAATTTACTTTTTCAGATCAGCCGTTTTCATATTTGGGGGATACTTTGTGCTGTACATAAAGTTCCCGAGGATGTCAAGTCATTGCTACAAAAAATATGCGGCTCTTTTGCCACCAAAATGGCTTAAAACCGCATATTTCTGTATAGAGGACGTTATATAATTGTCACAAAGTAGGTGGGGAGGATGTAACGTCATTGCTACATTAAATGGTCGAAAATTTGAGGTTGGCAAATGCTTTCCTATGTATCCAACAATCCCCACTCTATGTTCCGGGTCTGGTAAAAATGTATTCTGCCTGGATAATTTCCCGGAAAACTTATATGCCAATAAAAATATTCTTCTTTTTCCATATGGTGTTACAAATTTTCTATACTCATTTAATTCTTTATCTTTCTTCACCGACTCGGATTCTGTCCTGCATCCAAAACCAACTTCATTTTATCAAACACTCCTTCATATGTTGCGAAATAATCCTCTAAAATCTGAATTCTTTTCATGATAGTTTGAATTTGTATTGAAACACGAGCTTCTTCTAATTGCCTTTTCACCTCTTTGCAAAAAATTAAATGTGGATATAATTGTTCTCTTTTTCCCATAGCTCAGCTCCTGAAGAAATAATTAATGACTGTCGTTCCCTTTCATTTGTAATCAATTGATCTACATGATCCAAAATCCCACAATTTCTTACTTTGACTGCTTCATCTTCTTCGTCATTAATGGATACATATTTTCCTCCATCCATTCCTTTTCCCATAATTCAGATGATAACAAACTAACTATGTAGCTATCCCATTCATATGCCATTAAAGCACCCTTAGCAGAAATAGAACCTTCATTTTCTAGTTCTACAATCAGTTCACTCTCAAGGAAATCTCCTGTTTCTATTCTATGTCCTCTCTGAATCAGAGATCTAAAAACTGCTTATCTTTTTGAGGCACATTTCGATCTTTCAACCAATCATGTATCGTATATTCATTAGCAATTTCTTCTGTCATTAATTCATCCGTATAATAGAAGTCATTGTCCTTATTCCTATGTTTCAATTCTTGACACACTTTTAAAAAGCCCGAAAATTGCTCAGTTAATGGTAATTTTGCAACCTGTTGTTTCAAAGAAATCTCATTAAATACCATTTGTATTCCTCTTAAAATAATTCATCAATTGCTTTATCCCACTCATCAAAAAACCTCCGGCCAATTCGATAAACTGCCATCTTCTAAAATCTCCGGAGATGTTTTTTCATGTTTTTGAATTCCTTCTTCTGATAAATATTCATAAAAATAGTTTATTTTACCTTATCAGATGATATTTTTTATTGCGAACACTTAATCGAATTCCATTTAAAACATGATCGCTATGTGTTTCCATAAAAATTTGGACACCATTAGCAGCAGCTAAAGCAACTAATTCACCAATTTTTCTCTGACCACGTGGATGTAAAATGTGCTTCTGGATTCTCAAGCACAAGTATGTCTCCCTCCCTTGCACTTAATAATGCAACAATAATAGGTAACGAATATGAAACTCCAAATCCCATGTTTAATGCATTTGTAGACTCTTCTCCTAAACTGTTACTTGTCGAATATCTCACCCCATTAAATTCACATCTAAATAAGGAATTACATTTACCTTTATGTTTGGCGAGATTTCTGATAACCACGCATTTATCTGCAATTCAAGTCGTTCACTTGTTTCTGAACTATGCTTCATATTTGGATAAACTTTACATCACCCCCTTTCTCATACAAGCATACTGCGGTTTTTTTCACCTTTCACCCAATTTCCGAATGCAAAGAGTTTTCATTTTCTATCGTGTCATAATAACGGCGAGGTCCTAATCTTTCTGCCGATATATACTCAAATTTTTTTGTAAGAAATGAATCTCTTTCAGATAAAGGTCCCTGACTTTCTGAAATCAAATTTCCAACTTTATCATACTGACACATCCATTTATGATCATTTTCCTCTACTTCTATAGAAAGCACATCATCTTTTCTAAACCAATACATAATATCAGTCTGAGTACCCAGTTCGACATATGATCCATTAAGAATTAAACGCTGATTTTCCAAACAATTATTTTTTTCATATGTTTGCCGCAATAATAATAATGCCTGAATCAATGTCGATTTTCCCATGCCATTAATACCTGTAAATAAATTCAATTCCCCGACATGTAACATCAATTTTTTCAAAACATTTAAAGTTTTTTAATGAAATTTTTCAATCATTCTAATTCTCTTTAAATAAATTTATGGATTAATTCATCAACTGCTCTGATACGTGCGTATAATGCTTTTTATCTGAACTTTTAATAAATATAAATACTCTTGAGAGGCACATAACTGCATAGATTCTTTTGCACTTTTTCTTTTTTTCTTTTCTAATAGTCCTATGCCTCTGGTGTCAGTGTTTTAAATACATAACACCATGACTCAAAGATCACCTTATTAATTGGTCTTCGCCTTCCATCCTCACATATTTTTCTAAAACTGTTATTTCCTCATTACTGCAAACATAGCCTTCATAACAAAGGTAAACTCATTCTTAATTTCTCTAATATACATTTCGTCAGCATGATTAAGAAATTTCATTCCTTCATTTAAGAACTCATCTATATTTCCATTATATAATTGTAAATCCAAATAACAAATGAAACATATCTAAGACAAATTCTCTGTCCAACATTCTTTCGCTTTTTATGCTTCCTGCGGTTGCCTTAATAAAACACTCCTAATTTGGAACACTCTTGTAAAATTTTGTTGCTTGACCTTTGAAATAAAGCATTTCTTATTTCCTGCGGTTCAAGTGTCAACCTCCTAATGTTAATTCTCTTAAAAATATTAAATTTCACATTTTCTGGTGTAGATGGATTAACTAGATAAACATTGATGACCGTTTCATCTATTCTCCTTTGAAACATTCTTGGTAATTTATCATAATTACAACCATTCAATTCAGGAAAAATTCTAATTCTTGTAACTTTAAAGCTTTTTATCTACAACAAATTCTTTTAAAGTTGATACTCGCTGTAAACCATCAATAATTAACCACTCATCCTCATCAGTAGCATCAAAATAAAATGCCGGCAAAGGAATTCGCAAAAAATCGACTCCAGCAATTGGCTTTTTTGTCTTTTTACTCCACAATCCAGCTTTTCTTTGAAACGATGTATCAAATTCAATTTCTTCATTTTGTATTCTCTTTATTAATGCATCCAACGTCATAGGTTTCATGGTAATGCTTATTTTAGAAGGATCAAAAGGTCTAATCCGTTCACCTTCACATGAATATGCCGTAATATCTGGTTCAACATCCCCTTCTATCATTGTAATTCCTCTATTTTCAAAATATTTCATTACTTCTGCAAAATTTATTTTTTCCGAATCTATTATCATATATACTAGATTCAGATTAATATTATTCCCTTGTTCTTCAGCTATTTTTACTAACTTTTCTAATTCTTCAATATCCTTTTTTTTAAGTGTAGTATCTTCCATTTACTCGCCCTCATTCAACCATCAAATTCTATAATGTATGGCATATTTCCAATTTTATACACAATATTTTATCTTATATAACTTTAAAGAGCAATCAAATCCTTTCATCATACACATATATTCCCTGCACATATTCTCCCAGCATTTCTCGTGTCAACTTCTCATAGCCTAAATACTTCAACATCTGCTCCACCGGAACATTTTTTTCATCAGAATTTCTTTCTCTCCGTTTATCAGTTCATCCAGTTCCTGTACACGTTTCTGCAGTCGTTCTCTTTCTTCTTCCAACTGCTTCTTTGCTTCCATGAACTGTTTCTGATTCATCTGTCCCTCATGATACTTCTCATAGTTCTGGCGGTTCTGAATCTTTATCTGCTCCTGACGCTTTTCACAATCTGTACTTTCCGTCTTATAGGTTTCTATGCTGTCCTCATGCTGTTTTCTCATAGATTGTTGCATCTGTTCCTGACTGATATTCTGACGTAAGTATGCCTTTATTTCTGCCAGCACGATATACTCCAGCATTTTGTTATCCGCTTTCCCGGCAAAACACCCTATATCTTCTTTCCCTTTACTGTACGCACAGCTATAAAGGATATGACCATGAACAGGACTGCTTGAAGTCAAGCTTCTGCGGCAATTTCCACACTTCACATAGCCACCTAATAGTGTTGTTTCCCTGTCGAATTTGCTTTTCTTGGTGTATCTGATCTGAAGGGACTGTGCTTTCTCAAAAACTTCTTTTGATGCAATCGGCTCATGGTGATTTTCCATTACTTTCCATTGATTTCTCGGCACTGGTACCTCTTTCCCGGTTCCGGGGTCTGGAATCTTTTGTCTTTCCATAAACCATACAACCTATATAGGTCTTATCATCCACAATCTTCCGTATCATATCACTCGTCCACTGCAATCCTCTTGAGGCAGCTTTCTTGCTGTCTGATTTCTGTCGTCTGCTCATAGACTGCACGGGAGTCAATACACCCCCTCTTCATTGAATAACTTACAAATCTCTATCTTGGAATATCGCTGATTGGTCAGTTCAAACACTCTGCGGATCACTTCCGCTTCGTCCTCTACAATCACCAGTTCTTTCTTATTTTCAGGATTGATTCGATACCCATACGGTGCAGAGCCACAACAATACTCACCTTTTCCCCGTCTGGTGCTGACTGCTGCCTTTACCTTTACGGACTGATCTTTCACATAGAAGTCTGCGATCAATCCTTTAAACTGTACTTCGATGTCTGAACTCTTTCCTTTATAATCTTTAGAATCATATCGATCTGAGATAGAAATGAAGCGTACTCCAAGAAATGGAAAAATCTGCTCTAGATAAGTTCCCATCTCAATATAGTTTCTGGCAAAACGTGAAAAATCTTTTACTACGATACACTGCACTTTATTCTCCCTGGCAAGTTCCAGAACCTGCTTAATTGCCGGGCGCTCCATACTGGAACCAGAATATCCGTCATCGTAAAACTCCTGAAATGGCATAGCAGCAAGCTCAGGAATATGGGAAATATAATCTTTTACCAGTTTTCTCTGATTAATAATGCTGTTACTTTCTCCCTCTGAGTCATCTTCCATGGAAAGGCGGTAATATCCAATAATCAGTTTCTGATCACTCATGTTCTACCACCCCTTAAACCCGAAGTTGATTTCCAGTTTGCCATCACCATATAGATACATACTTTCAATCAAGCCTTCTGCAAGTTCCGCATTGATTCTGGTTGTCCCATCCAGCTCCAGCAGGCTTCGTAAAAATCTGGCTTCTTCTTTCTGCTGTTTTTCCAGCTTTCGTATGGTCTGCTCTAAAGACTTCTTTCTCTCTTCGCAGAACTCTTTCCAGCTATTACGGTCATCTTTCATTTCTATATAGGCTTCTTTGGAAAGTTCACCCTCTTTATATTTCATAAATGCCTGTGCCAGTTTTTCTGAACGTCTTTCCATATCTATATTCAGTTTTCTGATCTCAGTTTGAATCTCATTGATTTTGGAAAGAAATACCGCACTGCTTATAACAGACATATCCTTTTTTCCGTAAGCCAGATAACTGAAACTGTCTGGTCAGCTCCGAACGGACAATTTTCTGCAGCTTCTCTCGGAAATAGATTTGTGACTACATTTTCTTTCATCCCGATACCAGGCAGCATTGCAAAAGTAATACACATTGCCTCTGTATCTACGTGTACATTTTCCGCTTACAATCACCACAATAGAATACATTGTAAAATGCTCTTTCATCATCCTCCCATCCTTCTGTAGTTTTTGTTGCTTTCTGTTGTGCTGCTTTTAACCTGATCTGTGCTTTGTCAAACAGTTCTCTGCTGATAATCGGCTCATGAGCATTTGGCGTAATAATCCACTGACTCTGGTCCAGTATGTCACACCATTTTTCACCTCTTTGAAATCTGGATTCGTATTTTCTCTGAACCAGATCACCATAATAATTATTTCGATTTAAAACCGCACGTATCGAAGAATTTCCCCACTGATGAAGATTCTCTCCATCCTGGCAGTACACATGATGATATTGGTTATAGTCCGAAATCCGATGTACCCCATCTTCAAACAGCCTGTCAATAATACTCTGTATACCATCTCCAGAAGCATATTCTTCAAAAATCCTACGGACAATCTTTGCAGATTCCGGTTCTACAATTAACTTATAAATCCCATTTACCTTTTTCCACACAATATCCGTATGGAGCTGTAGATCCCACATATTCACCATTCTTCTGTGCAATACGTTTTGCTGCCCGTTCCTTTGCAGAAATGTCTTTTGCGTAAGCATCATTCACCAGATTCTTGATATTCATGGATAACTCCTGATTCTTAGCACCCAGTGCATAGGAGTCATAGTTGTCACATACAGAAACAAACCGCACTTTCATAAAAGGGAAGAATCTTTTCCAAATAATTTCCGGTTTCGATATAATTTCTTCCAAATCGTGAGAAATCCTTTACCAGAATACAGTTTATTTTACCTGCCCTGACATCATTCATCATCCGTTCAAATCCCGGTCTGTCAAAATTTGTTCCGGTTTTTCCCAAATCAGAATAAATATCATATACAGCAATCTCATACTCTTTGTCCGGATTTTCATTGTGCTTCTGAATGAATTCTTTTATCAGCGTAACCTGTGTTTCAATAGATTCTGACTTTTTTTCATCATTATCTACGGATAATCTGGCATAAATTGCAGCCATACATACCGGGATACCAGAAATCTTCTTCTCTGTGTTTTTCTTATATCTTTTTGCTGTTCTTGCCATTTATCCCACCTCTTTCCTGTACTCTGTCCTGTGTTCCGCATAAAACCGTCTTATGACTTTCATCTTCTCAATCATATCCTGATAGCGGATGTGAATTTTAATTTGCTTATTCTCATAAATATAAATTTTATCTACGGTCAGTGCCAGCAATGTGCGACCCAGTTCTTTGATTTCCAGTGATTTCTTCCAGTCCTCCAACTGAACAGTTGCAGACACTCCACCCTCAAACATTTGCTTTACCAGCTTTTTCTGATTCTCAATCATCTGCTCCAGTTCTTCACATTTTCTTCCATAACTTTCCCGAAAATCATCGAACTCTGCTTTGCTGATCAGTCCCTCTTTCAAGTCATCACCCAAAGATGCTTTCAGACTGTAATAACGGTTATATTCTTCCTGCAACTTACTAATCTGTGTATCATAACCAATTACCTGATCGTAACTAACTTGCATCTCACAAAGTTCTTCCATAATCATCTGATAGTCTATAAAAAGTGCTGTATATGCCTGAATCTCTTTCAATACAATCCTTTTCAGCACCTCTTCCGGAATACTGTGTCTGGTACAATCTCCACCTTTATTCTTTGTCTGGCAGATATAAAAAGCTTTTTTCTTCCCCTTATACTGATTTACCCTGCGTATCATCGGGGTCTTGCAATCTCCACAAAACACAAATCCCGAAAAAAAGTTTGCACTGTCTGATGTTTTCGATGCTCTGCCATCATATTGGAGTAACTTCTGCACCACGTCAAAATCACTCTGCCTGATGATTGCCGGATGCGTATTTTCTACTTTCACCCACTCTGATTCTGGCTTATCCAGGCGTTGCTTTACTTTATAGCTGATTCGTTCCTGCTTACCCTGTACCATGTTTCCAATGTAGACCTCGTTAGTCAGAATCCTTTTATCTGCACTGCCGACCATTTCGGTGTATCTGAACTATGGAATCCGGAATTGTAATTCTCACCATTTGCCTTTTTATATTCTTTTGGCGACTGCACATGACGTACATTCAGTTTTTCTGCGATTGCTCCAAGACTGAATCCATCAATTTTCCACGAAAATATTTTTCTTACAATATCTGATGCATAAGAATCAAACACCAGACAGTTCTTATTCTCCGGATCTTTGCAGTAACCATACGGGGCAAATGCTCCAATAAATTCACCTTTTTCACGTTTGATTTTCTGGTGGCTTCGCACTTTACCGGAAATGTCCCGACCATAGCTTTCATTTACGAAATTTTTGATTGGAACTACAAATGACTTCTCTGAAAAATCTGCTGTTTTACTGTCAAACTGGTCTGTAACTGAAATAAAACGCACATTTAAAGCCGGGTAGGTCTTTTCGATCCATCGCCCGGCTTCTATATATTCTCTTCGAATCTGGATAAGTCTTTTACAATCACGCAGTTTACTTTTCCAGCTTCTATATCAGTTGTCATTCGTTTAAACTCAGGTCGGTCAAAATTTCCTCCTGAGTATCCGTCATCCACATATATATCAAAGATCTGAATATCCGGCTGGCTTTTTACAAAGCTCCGAAGTAACTCTCTCTGATTTGCAATGCTGTTGCTCTCTGACTTCGCATTGCCCTCTTCCACGTCGTCTTTCGATAAGCGAAGATACAATGCAGCATCGTATATATCTGGCATATTCATTTGCATTTGTTCCATTTTACATCGCTCCCAACTTACTTATTCCATTGAATTTGAAGTCAGAAACCATGTATCACGTTCATTTTCCCTGACCTCACATTAACATAACATCTGTAGCTTCGCAAGACTTTAATACATCAACTCCGTTCTTTTTCTTAGATAATCGCTGATCGCATCTGTAGCATCCATTTCTCCTGTCATTTCCACGACTACCACATACCCTTCATTCATGTGGGCATACGGCTGATCGCCAGATTTATCCAGAAAAGTTTCCACTTTCTCAGAAATAGCTTTATCCATATCAGGAATTAAATCTTCAATGTCCTTTAACTGCTCCAGATTAACACTGGAATCTATCACTGACTGATTCACCATAATGCTCACCTCTTTTCCAACATATTCTTTGTATAAGTCGTCCTATACCTGCAATTTTCTCAACCGCATCACCTTACCTTTCGCATTTTGTTCTCAAATTTTATCTATTACTATGGCATTGCATATTCTGTTCGGCGTGTTGGCTTCCATTCGTATAATCTGTTGTCAGCGTTACATCCAACCTCTATCAGAATATTTCTGAATGCTGGCAGCTTCTTCGCAAACTTACCAGCCGTTTCCGGAGTATCTTCGACGCTCGCCCGTAAAATCATTTACAGGGTTATGGCATCTGTGGAATCAGATTATACAGCTCATGTAATTTTCAAGGTACAAAAGAGTGTTTTTTGAATATCCTTTCACTTATTACAGCCTAGAAACACCAAAATGTTGTTCTCTTCAAAAAAATCCTCTCACTAATAAAGCCTGACAGAAGGATTTTACCAACCTCATTTTGCAATAATTTGCAAAAAGTATTTATCCTCATCTGTACATTCGCTTTCATGCGAACCTTTATCGTACTGTCATTTTAATTCGCATTCATGCGAATGTCAAGTGTTTTATTCGCTTCAATGCGAATCTTTCTGTTTACATTCCCTGTTTTTGGTAGTAAAATGGATTTATCAAAAAGAAAGTTGGAAATCTGATATGACAATCGGTGATAAAATAAAAAAAATCCGGACATTCCGGAATATGACACAGGCAGAACTTGGAGCCGCCCTCGGCTGGGGCGATAAAGGCGCAAACCGCCTTGCCCAATACGAAACGAATTACCGGGTTCCCCGCAAAGATCTGGTAACTGAAATGGCTAAGATTCTGGACGTGAATCCACTGGCACTGCACGAACCTACTACTATGGATGCTTCTGAACTTATGGAAATCCTGTTCTGGATTGATGAATTTAATCCGGCAGCGATCAACCTCTTCCAGTTAGAAACCTATCCAGAAGAAAAGTGCAATTCTAATGAGGATACCGCTGTCCGTTATCACGATTCTGATAACTGGCCTGCTCATCCACCTGTTGGTATGTGGTTCAATTATGGAGTTCTCAATGATTTTATGAAAGAATGGCTTCTCAGAAAAGAAGAATTGAAATCCGGTAAAATTACCAGAGATGAGTATTTTGAGTGGAAAATCAACTGGCCGCAGACCTGTGATGGTTGTGAAAAATTTGAGCCGAAAAGGCAGTGGCGATCTGTTAATGCTGAACTTAGTGAAACTTAGCAAAACTTAAATTTCCTGCACAGAACTCTTTTTCTCTGATAGCATCCAGTCTGGAATTCTCCTTATACCATATCACCCTCACAGTTCTTCTATGCAAAGATTCAAATTTCTTCAAATCCTTTGCGATCATCAATGCTCCCATATTCGTGATATCCCATGTACCGGCATCATTTCTCTTTATGAACTTTTCATGCTGTAAATCTTCCAATACTTTATCCCTATTTCTCGGAATTGGCATTTCCAGTTTATCATAATACTTTGAGTAATCCAATAATAACACCATTTCATCTTCATCTAAATTTCCCATCGCAATTCGGAGTTCATATGGTGTAGAATCGAATGTTCTCCATAATTCTCTTTCTTTGTCAGGATACTCTTTAAATTCTTTTTGTTCGTTCCAATTCTTATAAATTCCCCACCGGCGAACTGTACCGGCTGTTTTTCCGCACAAGGAATCTCCATCAGCACAACCATTCCTTCATCCATCGGAACCTCAAAAAATCGGAAATTAATTCTTGGTGAAAGCATTCTGGAAAGCCATGCTTCCAATTCCTCATTCCCTTTTTTCATTTTACGATACTGAAATTCAGTTCCTACAATTTTATGCGTTGCATCATCTACCCCCAAACCAAATATGCTTTTGGTCGTTCGCACAACGCAGCTGAATTACTGAGAGCAGAAATATATTCGCCAATCATCTGTGGCTGCTTGTTATTACATTTAAATTCTACCCATTCAGTCTCATCTGGAAGCTTTGCAAGCTCTCGGACAAGACTTTGCAGATATTCTACTGATCGTATTGCCATAAAATCACCCTCTAACTTTGCAATTAAACATCATTTTGAAAGAACATCTCGAAAATTATCATGAACAATCTTAATAATGTCTGGTTCATTATAATACCGTGCAACTAACTCATATATTTTTTTATCAAATTATTAAATGTGTACTTTTTTCCCATCAATCTTCGTGAACGGCCCATCACTTTCAATCAGTACTCTTGTTTTTTGGTATCAAATACAATTTTTCTTTTTGCTTTTTTCATTTGTTACCATATTGAATTGAGCGAAAAATAGCAGCCTATATCCAGTAATTGTTGCAATTGCTCTCTCTGCTCCCATTAAACCAATGAATAATACACCTACGAGGACGATATTCTTTAAAATAGATATTGCTTCTTTTTCCGCTCTTCTAAGATGCACTGACATCAATTTATTCTTTTCTGCACACACTTTTGCAATTTTCTCAAAATATATACATTGTTTATTACACGAAATATAACTTTTTTTGAGAAATCAAGTCCAACTTCTCCTACATAATTGGTTTCATTGATTAATTGTATAAAACTATAAAATCTGTATCATTTAATGATGTCTCCTGTGGATGGAAACCAAGTGCAAATTTCAAGTATTTTGTTTCTGGATACATGCGTTTGCAAGACATATAGACCCCAGGTGAGTTCGTCATACACAATGTATATTGTTTTTTTCATTAATTCCAAAGATATATTTTCTGATGATCCTTGTAATGATCCAAATGGAAGTGTGTATCAATAAGATGTTGAATCATAACCCAAGATACTCCTTCATCCTCTGATCTCCAGAAAATAATTGTACCAAATCATCTATACTTTTCTTATATAAAACTAAAAATTTTCCAACTTCCTCTTCTGTTAATTCTCCGACACACCTAATATCTCTTTTTAATTCTTTATCTGAAGAATGTTTGCAACGATAAATACTTCCAAGTACTGCTCTTAAATCAGCACTTTTTTCACTTTCTTCATATGCCATAAGGAACTCATAAACTTCTCCCTTATAGGAATATTTTTTTATCTCGTCTATATCCAAAAGTGAACTCTTACGAATCAAACAAGGATAACAATATCCACAATTTATAGGATATTCTTTTTGAACCATTTTTATTGTACCGTGCTAAACAAGGATGTGAACATGAAATCGTATCTGCATAACAACTTTTAAATGCATTGGTATCTTTAACCTGCTGTACAATCTCTTTTAGTATTATAAGCAAAAAATTTATAATAGTATTTTGTATTCCTACTTGCTTTAAAACGTCGTTAAATTGTCGCAAAAAGTACGGATGAGTGGTACGTGTACTACATGTTCCTTTTCTTCCTCCCGTCAACGGAATATTAAGTCCTATAAATCCATTTTCAGGAATATATACCGGAACATTTCTTCCTAAAATACCAGCTATACTAAGTGCTGCACATAAAAATAATAGTGATCTTCCTCGAGAGGTATTTTCGTTTCCCTTTAAACCGCCTTCTTTTTTTCGCTAATAGGAGCCCTGAATTCGCCGTAAAACTAATAAATTTAACAGATTGTTCTGGATAAAAGTTCTGAAAAGTACTTGTAAATAACCTCTGTCTTTTGGCAAGTTTAGGATATTCATTATGTCCAACCAGGCAAGGAGAGCCCCTTCTTCTAATAGTCTAATTGCACCACAAAAAAGAATCCAAACCTCCCGAAAACAAACATACACAATCACAATCCTGAACATTCAAATGAATCCTATTTGCATGCTCTATAGCTATATATTACTTCACTTTTCCTAAATATAATATGCCAATGATCTCCCGTTAAAAATCCAAGTATTTTTTCCCATTGTAAGCTCGTATCCTTCCATTTATCATATTCCAATACCGGAATAGATACATTTATATCTCTAGTCCAACAATCTTAAACCTTCTTCTGATACTCTTTTGTCTAAAGCAAAATACTCAAACCTATTATAAATAAATCCTCATATATTGCAGGAATCTGCATTTGATCCATCCGGTACCAGCTGTCTGTTATATTTGTAAATATCGTACTATATTTTTTCGATTAATCGAAAAACATATGTCTTTCCATTCGTCATCTGGCTTTTTTCTCTTGTTCCTTATCAACCCAAAACCGCATTCCTAATCCTCCCATAATACTTTTCAAACACAGATAACGCATCTCTTAATGCATCTTCTACTACTTGTGCTGTTCCCATATTAGAAAAATCAACTGTTCTCAAATTATCCAAGTTTAAATCACCATCAATGCTATTTTCTATATATTCATGCATGTCATTTAAAATTTCGGATGTTTGTGCCGGTGTTTTTCCTTTTGATATTTTTTTCTTCATATCGAAAGTCAAAATTTTCTTTTATGTATTCCTTCAACATTTCTTTTAACAGTACATCAACTGAAACATTCCCTATATCTGCAATATCTTCAATTTCCAAATTATCCATAGCCTGTGACAATGCATCTGCTGCCATATTATCTTCTACCGATGCTCCAGAATTTGTAAATTCATGCAGTAATTCTGTCCAAACAACTTGACGGCTTTCCTACAAGGTCTTCCCTATTATATTCACGCAATGCATTGTCCAGTCCACCCGATGCAACTTTTTGTGCAAAACCTAAAGTTCTTGCAGCTGCTGATTGAAACTACCACCTGTCGACATGTCTGTTTTCATTGCTGTAGCATATTTACTAGCAGCTTTTGCTTTCGAATCATAATCTCTATTATTTATAAATGACGTCACTGCTCTTTTTCGCTTTTGACCAATGCAGTGTTGTTGGTGCTATATATCCTTTCGATGTACCCATATTAGCTTTTCCTCTGTTCTTTATTTCTGTAATCTGCTCATCTGTTAACGTTCCTTTTTTACCATTATTTCTAATACAGTATTCATATACTTCCTGTATCACTATTATACATTGTTCTTAATGCAGCCATATCACCCGCTTTTATTGTGACTGTTGATTTTCCAATTGCCTCCACTATTTTTTTCCTTTATACGTATCAAAAATTCAAAAATAAATCTTTATAATAAAAAATTTCATTTCTGCCTTTTTTCGATCTTAGGTATAATAATCTTAAATGTATCTGCAACTTCTTCTGCATTTAATTCTTTCATATCTTTTTATAATAGCCGCCATTTGGCCAGCTTTTTAGATCGTCCAATTTTTCCAAAATTTCTTTCGTATTTTTACTGAATCCAGATTCATCAATGCTAGAACTTTTTCAGATTTTCTCTTGTTAAATAAAAATTTTTCTAAACGATATTTTTCCAAGTCAACAGGTTTACATTCTATCCACTTTTTCATTTGTGCCGTATTCCACGGATTTTGACTATCCATATTTCCTTCCTGGAATTCTGTACGAATTTGCTTGAATTTTTTATTTTCAGTATCAAATTTTTACTCCATTCATTTAGCTGTATAAACAAGTCATTATCCAATTTTTTGTAACACTAACAACTTCGCCAAAAATAGAAATATCAATTTCATCACCATAATAAATTTTTGCCAACTGGCGTTTAGTAATAAATGTATTCAGAAAGCGTTTTGCCTGACGTGGATTCCCTTTCAGCGTAGAAGCAACAATTTCTCTTATTTCATCAATAATCTTTGCCGTTTCATTAAAAGCTGACTTATCCCCGTCCCTCCAACTCAGGTTTAATTCATCAATCAAATTATTAATTTCTTCTAATGTAATTACATCGCCAGAAACTATCATTTTTCTTCAAATATTTTAGCTATTAGGCGACTAAAACTTTCCTGTTCCAAATAACTTTGTGCAACCAGTAATAATAGATAATTTTGTATGTCCTTTGCAGATAACTCTGAATATATATCGGCAATTGAATAATTTTTTTCAATATATTCTTTGTCTAGTTCTACATCAAAACCATTCATCGGTGGATACTTTTCACGAATGGAATACTTTATAACATTTTCATCCGCAGCAATAATAAATGTTGTCCTATCAACAGCTAAAAACAACTTAATCACTTCCAATATTTCAATTATTCGTTCTGGGCGGCATCTGTCCAAATCATCTACCATTACAACTATATTTTCGATATTGTCATTTTTCAGCGCATCTGAAAACTCTTCTCTAAATTTTCTTATATTATTTATTGTACTTTCATCGGTCGAGTCATCTTCATCTTTCCAATATTCATCTTTCAACGATTGAATTGAATCTGCTGCATTTTTTGACAGTATTCCCTATTTCTTCTGCACTTCCAGTTACGTTTAATAACATAGGTAATGGATTTTCCTGTTGCTACACTTGCAACTACCGGTGCAAGTGTAGATACGGCTTTCGTTCCTAATTTAAACCAATTTACTCTTTTAATTAATTTTCCAAATTTCTTTTTTACCTCTGCAGGAACTTCTTCTTTTAGTTCCTGCAATAAGGCCTCCATAATTGCAGTTTTCGCATCATCATATGATTCAAACATCCATGCATTAATGGTCACACAAATAATACCTTCTTGATTTTCAAGTTTTTTATCTATTAACTTCAATAAAGTGGATTTTCCAGACCCCATAGTCCAAACACTCCAATTGTCAATGGGTTATATTCTTTATTTTTAGCAATATCTGCAATTATTCTTGCATATGGTTCATAAAATAGAATATCAATATCTGACGCATTATCTAGCCACATAAAAACCCTCCCTTGTTTTGACACAATTTTATAACATCATATTTTCTTCACTATTTTCCATATTTAACTGGTTCTTCCGCTACCATTTGCACTTGCTCATCTCTCTCAATTTTCCGGTAATCCACAGTCTTTTTAGAACGCATTTCCTGTAAATCACTCCCGACAGTGCACTCATTACAGCATCATACTTACTTTTGTCCTCAAATAGAGAACCATAGCTGTCCTGCGCTTCCATATAACTTTCCATTGCTGCATTTCCAAAAGCAGAAGGAAAATGCTTTCCGTAAAAATTCTTGGATCTGAAGTACGTGCAGAACTTGCCAGTCTATCATCAGCAATCAGCTTATCGTAACGCACCAAGCATCACCCGATCTCCATCCGTAAACTGCCCTTTATACTTCTCGTTAATCTTATCCAAGATTTCATCCAATGTGCTTTTCTGTCGGATCCCCTGTGCCCCCTGCTTTTTAGATGGAACATACTGCCCGTCAACTTTTTCCAGTTTTATTGCACCCCTCAAAAGTCTTCTGCAATTTATAGTATTCCAATTTCAGCTTTCCATCTAAATCAATCGGTTCTTCCTTTTCTTCTGGCAAGAGTCCAATTAAATAGCTAAGGAAGAGATATTCCTTATGCATATCAGCGTCAAACATACGAACTACTTGTGTTATATAACTATACCATCGTAATAATTTTTCTTACCTGTCTTCTGAATTGATACCGTTCTTCTGGGTTTTTCAAATTATATCTGTCCGCTACCGGTTTTAATACACTTGTCATTTTTCCCATTGCAGTTGTATCCTGCTTACCAGGATGATTCCATATATCAATAAATGCCTTGATATCATTCTCATTATAAATTGCATAATCCAAAAGTTCTTTTTCTGTCTGATAAATCAAATCTACATTTACTTCCTGCTCAAGGCTTGTCTCCTGATAAAATGGCTGAAATGCTTCCAGAATATCCTCTTTTTTGTTTGCAAAATCCAACACAAATGTGTCCACCTTTCCAGGGCATGTTCGATTCAAACGCGATAATGTCTGCACTGCTTTCACATTTTTCAATTTTTTGTCAACAATCATTGTATGTAACAATGGTTCATCAAAACCAGTCTGATATTTTTCCGCTACTACCAGAACATTAAAATTATCGTGGAATTCTTCCTTTGTCTGACTTTCTGATATATGGCTTCCATCTTTCCTTACGTTCAGCCCGGCTTCTGTATACTCTTCATCTCCATCCTGCACCGTTCCGGAAAATGCAGCCAAAATATCCATATCTACATAATGTTGTTCTCTTTATATATCTTTTGATTTCATGGAAATATCGAACTGCTGCCAATCTCGAATCTGTGACAACCATCATTTTTCCTTTTCCACCGATTTTTTGTTTCGTAGTCTCTCTGAATGTTTCTACGATAATCTGTGATTTCTGGCTGATATTATATGGATGTAATTTTTCATATTTCTTTATAATTTTTGTTGCTCTGCTTTCTGAAGCTCTGGATTTTCCGGCGTGTCTTTTGCAATTTTGAAACAGGTACTGTAAGTCATATAATTCTGCAAAACATCCAGTATGAACCCTTCTTCTATCGCCTGTCTCATGCTATAAATATGAAATGGATGGAAACTTCCATCTGTCCATTGACTTCAAACATCTCCAATGTTGTTGGTTTCGAGTTGCAGTAAATGCAAAAAAAGGATAAATTTGATGTTTCCCATGTGTCAGCATCTCCTGCACAAGTTTATCATTTCTGTCTATTTCATCTTCTGCTTTTCCTTCTATTTCTGCATATTCTCGCAATGCTGCTTCTGTATCAGCCAACGCCGCTTTCAGTTTCATTGCAGAACTTCCCGTCTGTGAAGAATGAGCTTCATCTACAATAATCGCAAAGTTTCTTCCGGCAACCTTATCTACTTCCTGATAAATCACCGAATTTCTGTAATGTTGTTACAATAATTCTTGCACCGTTATTGATGGCGTCTCTTAAATCTTTTGAGTTCTTTTTATCATCAATTGTCTCTACCGACCCTATCGTGTGATCAAACCCTGAAATGGTTTCCTGTAACTGTTCATCTAACACGGTTCGGTCTGTAACTACAACCACACTGCTGAAAACAGATTCATCATTCGAATCATGTAAGGAAGCCAGTCTATACGCTGTCCAGGCAATAGAATTGGATTTTCCAGAACCTGCACTATGTTGAATCAGATAATTACGACCTGCACCTTCTTTTTTTCACATCTGCAATTAATTTACGTACAACATCCAATTGATGATATCTTGGGAAAATCAATCTTTTCTTCTTCGTGACCTGCTCTGATCCGTCAGGCATTTGTTTCTTTTCTTCCTTTACCTGCAGATGAATAAACTTTTGGATAATATCCATCATACTATCTTTCTGGAATACATACTCCCAGAAATATGATGTCGGATATCCGTCTGGATTCGCAGGATTTCCCTTACCGCCATCATTTCCTGCACCGTTCGATCCCTGATTGAACGGAAGAAAATATGTATTTTTCCTTCCAACCGTGTTGTCATCCAAACTTCCAACTGATCAATACAAAAATATCCTAAGATTCTCTTATTGAACTGAAAACATATTTCTCTTGGGTCACGATCATACATCCACTGACGCTTAGCATTATCAACGTTTTTGTCCTGTATACTGATTCTTTAATTCAAGGGCAAATACCGAATCCCATTTACCGACAGAACCATATCAACAGAATTATGTATATCACTGGAATAAAACCATTGTCTGTTGCAAGTAATCTCATTCTTTTCGTACAGTGCCTCCGCTGTTTGATTCAGGCCTGATTCTGGTTTAAAATAACATACTTTGAACGGAATACCTCTATGTTTAAATCCGTGCCGCAGTACAGAAATGAGCCCATCCATATCACATGCATTGTTGAAAGCAAGGCAGAATTTTCGTTCTGGATCCACTTTATTCTGCAATAAAAAGCGTTTCCACTCTTTTCGGCTGTGTTCTTTGTACAAATCTCAATAGAAGTATCTTTATAAACGCCAAGCTGTGGATCATACATATCGTTATTATGTGTATCCACCTGCCGGTGATAGAAAAAAATTCTTCAATATCTGCTTCGAAACGTTTCTCTGTTGTAACATCTATACTCAAAACTCTGGCACCTCCTTTTTTCCTGTGACATACTCATAAATCAAGGATTTTTGTAATTTTCAAGTTCAACTAAAACTGTTCTTTTTTCTGGATAATCTTATCCATTTCAAAAATTTTCCTGTTAAGATAAGAAGCAATTTCTATCTGTTCATCCCATGGCGGAATAGGGAATAATATAGAGAAAAACTGTTCAGGATATAGTCTCAATCTAGATGCTGTAATACCTGTTGAATAGGACGCATAAGTTGCAATCAACGGTGGAATTCTCAGAAGATACTCTAAATAATCCGATACATATTCATTATTCCGTTGGCGATAAGTATTGTATGAAGGACTTATCACTCCTTCATACTTTGAAACGCCAATTGCACCTTTGCCACATCCACATTGTATTTGCTGCAAGA
>VOFB01001731.1_pt1 | contig 27018 bp, 35 predicted proteins | sample 5384141 | NCBI WGS metagenome assembly VOFB01 (sample SAMN12384721, study PRJNA508395) | human gut metagenome | isolation source: healthy gut A | host: Homo sapiens | reverse complement strand
AAATGGATGAGATTACTTCCGCATCGTCTTCACGGCTTTGGCGATAGCCCAGAACAGGGTGGAAAGCGTCACGATGATGAAGCTCGGGGAGCGGGGAACATCGCCGACAGCACGAGTCCGGCCCAAATCGACACCAAGCACAGCACGCTGGCGATCACCATTGCCTTGAATGGGGAGCCGGCCAGAATATTGGCGGTGGCCGCGGGCGTAATCACCAGTGCGAAAATCAGCAAGGTGCCCACTGCCGGCACGGCGATGGTGATCACACCGGCCATAATCGCCATAAACGCCACGTTCATCAGCCCGATCGGCACACCCTTGGCCTGTGCCACCTGCTCATCCAGCGAGCTGAACAGCAGCGGGCGGTAGATGATGGCCAACAATGCCAGCAGCAGTACGTCGAACACGGCGAAGCCGATGATCTGGCCGGTGGTGATGGTCAGGATCGAGCCGAAGAGGATCGACTGCATCTGCTGGGAGGCGGAACTCGACAATCGCGCGAAGAACAGACCCAAGCCGGTGGCCAAGGCCAGCACGGTGCCGGTGGCGATTTCACGCTCGGAAACGCGCTTGCCCAAAGCACCGATCACCAGTGCGCCGCCCAGTGCGAACACGCCCATGCCCAGTGACACGGGCAGGCCGAGCAACACCGCGCCGGTCGCGCCCGGCAGACCGATATGGGCCAGCGCATGGGCCGCGAAGGTGGAACGACGGGCGATGGTGAAGTATCCCATGACACCGGCGGCCAGGGCAATGCACAGGCCGGCGATGAAGGCGTTGGTCATGAATGGAGCGGACAGTGTATCCAGCCATTCGGGATCATACGAAAAGTTGATGGTGCTCATGTCTCTGTATTTTCTCCATGCCTGAGCTACAGTCCGTTGATGGGCTGTGGGTCGGCTCGCTTGATGTTATCGATTCTCGGCGCTGTTGGCGGTACTGCCATTGGTGGCATTGCCGTGCTCGTGATGGTGCAATTGCGCCACTTCGGCTGCCGTGTGCATATCCTGCGGCTGGTCCTGGAGCTCATCCGGCGTCGGGGTCACGAACATGTCTCCTTGCGGAGTGGTGACCACCTGCACCTGTGTGCCGTAGAGGTGGGTGAGTAGGTCGGAGTCGAGCACTTTGTGCATATCGGCGTAGTGCGGGTGACCGTCGAGCAAGTAGACGGCACCGGTCAGAATCGGCAAGAGCATATTGAGATCGTGCGCAACCACCTGGATGGTCATGTTCAGTTCACGGTTCAGCTTGGCCAGCACGTGTACGGTGGCGCGCTGACTGGCCAGATCGAGGTTGGCCAACGGCTCGTCAAGCATCAGCAGTTGTGGGTCGCACACCAACGCCTGGGCGATGGCCACACGCTGGCGCAAACCGCCGGACAGTTCGGACAGACGGTACCGCGCCTTGTCGGCGATGCCGGTGAACTCCATCGCCTCGAGCGCTTTGGCTTTCTGGGCCTTGGTGATGGGGTGGATGCCGAATCGGGTGCCGGTCAGGCCCAGCAACACGGATTGTTCGGCGGTGAGATTGGAATCGACATTCGCCACATAGCTCTGCGGCACATATCCGATGCGTTTGTTCATCTCGCCTGCGGGCTTGCCCAGCACGGTCAGGCTGCCATGACAGAGCGGCAAAAGGCCCAGCTCGGCCCTCATCATCGTGGTTTTGCCGGTGCCGTTGGTGCCGACGATGGCCGTGACCGAACCGGTGGGAATGGCGAAGGTGCCATGCTGCCAGATGATATGGTCGCCACGCTTGATGGCGGCATCGCTGAACACGATGCAATCGGAAGTTTCCTCATAACGCCCGATTGTGGCAAACGATGCTGACAATCGTTCTCAATATCGTGTACGGATGGTGATAACCAAAGAGAAGGGTTGTGCGGCCATCTCGACAATGGTCGCACAACCCTTCTCATGCAAAGGCGTCTATTGGCATTGGCACGAACCGATGCCGGTGTCCTTTGCTTCTAACTATTTGCCGGAGTCGGTCTGGTCGTTGCCGGAGGCATCGCCGGAATCGCCATTGGCGGCATCGGCCTTTGCCGAATCCTGAGATGAGTCACTGGATGCGGCCGCCTTGCACTGACGGATGTACTTGGGGTCCGTGCTGGAACCGGTGCTGGCCTTGGAGTCTTGCGCATTGGCATCATCCGTGGCGGAGCCTTCGGCGCTGGAATCATCGGAATTCGCGTTGCTGTCCGCGGTATCGCCGTCCGTGGCGTCTTCACAGCCATAGCTTGGATCCACCGCGTCGATGATGGTGTTGATGAGCTGGTGATCCAGGCGTTCAGCGTGTCGGCGTCCTTGGGCATTTGTTCGGAGACGTCGACTACCGGCACATCGGCGCGACCGGCAGCGCCAGTGATCATATTGGTCGCGTCACTGGCTTCCTGCGTGTTGTTGACCAGCACATCCACGCCCTTGTCTTCGATGAGTTTCTGGAAAGACTGCAGGTCCGCGGGTGCCGGTTCGCCGCCGGAAGCGGTCGATTGCGTATACCCCTTGGGCGTCTGATCTTTGAACCCAAGATCGGCCATCAGATAATAGACCACGGGTTCGGTGGCTGCATAGGTGAGGTTGAGTGGGACTTGGTGAACTCGGACGCCCATGTTTCCAACGATTTGTCGTCCGCCTGCCATGCCTTGAGCCGCTTCTGGAAGGCTTTCTTCTTGCTGGGGAGTGCCTTTATATGCATCGGTGATGGCCGTGGCCATGCTGGATCGAGCGTCTTTGGAGAACCACAGATGCGGGTTATCGCCCTCGACGGCACCCATGACGGAAGCGGCGGATACGATATTCGTGGTCTTGGTCATCGATTTGGTGGCCCAGGAATCGTAGCCCGCACCGTTGGCCACGATGATTTGGGCCCTGGACAGCTTGGCGACATCCGAGGTCTTTGGCTCGAAATCGTGGGCATCCACATTGGTGGAGTTCACGATGGACGTGACCTTCCACATCATCGCCGCCCAGCTCGGCGGCCAGCGAGCCCCATTGATTGAGGGAGGCCACCATTGATCGGCCCGGTCGGTGCGGGAACGCTGGTCTTGTTGTCCGGCTCGGTTTCAGCGGGGGAGGTGGCTGCGCATGCGGTGGTCGCGAACAACAGGACGGCGCTCAGGCCGGCTGCGGCGAGTCGCGTAAGTCGTGTGATTTGAGTCCCCATGGCACGCCTTCTTCGTGAGAGCGAACGATATATAATCCTGACTTGTTCCAACGATAGCCTATCGTTTCGATAGAATGCACCGAAACTACAGGGAGGGCGTTGATGTCCACAAAAATCGACGGTAAGCAGATTGCGGCCGAAATCAAGACCAACCTTGCCGAGCGAGTGAACAAGCTCAAGGCGCAGGGCATCCAACCGGGGCTGGAGCACGCTGCTGGTGGGCGAGGACCCCGGGTCGATGAAGTACGTGGCCGGCAAGCACGCCGATTGCCAGGAAGTGGGCATTACCTCAGTCAAGAAGGAACTGCCGGCGGACGCCAGCTTCGACGACATCGCCGCTGCCGTACGCGAACTCAACGAAGATCCGGCCTGCACCGGGTTCATCGTCCAGCTGCCGTTGCCCAAGGGCATCAACGAGAACGCGATCATCGACATGATCGACCCGGCCAAGGATGCCGACGGCATGCACCCGTACAACCTCGGCGAACTGGTGCTGCATGTGCGCGGCGACATTTCGACGCCGCTGCCTTGCACTCCGCGCGGTGTGCTCGAGCTACTCGACGCCTATGACATTGATCTGAACGGCAAGGAAGTGTGCGTGCTTGGCCGCGGCATCACCATTGGCCGCACGATTGGCCCTAATGCTCACGCGCAACGCCGTCAACGCCACCGTCACCCTGTGCCACACCGGTACCCGGGATGTGGCCGACCACATGCGCCGCGCCGACGTGATCGTCGCCGCAATGGGTTCGGCCGGATTCGTGACGCCCGACAAAATCAAGGACGGCGCCGTGCTGGTCGACGTGGGCGTCAGCCGCGTCTACGACGAAGAAGCCGGTCGCTACCGCATCAAGGGCGACGTGGACAAGGCCTGCTACGACAAGGCCTCCGCCTACACCCCCAACCCCGGAGGCGTGGGTCCCATGACCCGAGCCATGCTCCTAGCCAACGTCGTGGAAATGGCCGATAACTGAATATCGAGAAATTATCCATCCACTATTAGAAACCATATATTTACATGGCAGAGAACAACACTGAAGTCACCAAGGTCGCCATCAACGACATCGGCACCGAAGAGGACTTCATCAAGGCAGTCGATTCCACCATCAAGAACTTCGATGATGGTGATCTGGTCGAAGGTACCGTCGTCAAGGTCGACCACGACGAGGTCCTGCTCGACATCGGCTACAAGACTGAGGGTGTCATCCCCTCCCGCGAGCTTTCCATCAAGAAGGACGTTGATCCGGACGAAGTCGTCGAGGTCGGCGACACCATTGAGGCCCTTGTCGTCACTAAGGAAGACAAGGAAGGCCGTCTGATTCTGTCCAAGAAGCGTGCACAGTACGAGCGCGCTTGGGGAGACATCGAGAAGATCAAGGAAGCCGATGGCGTTGTCGAAGGCACCGTCATCGAAGCTGTCAAGGGTGGCCTCATCGTCGACATCGGTCTGCGCGGCTTCCTGCCGGCATCCCTGGTCGAGATGCGTCGCGTCCGCGACCTGTCCCCGTACATTGGCCAGACCATCAAGGCCAAGATCCTCGAGCTCGACAAGAACCGCAACAATGTGGTGCTCTCCCGTCGTCAGTACCTCGAAGAGACCCAGTCCGAAGTGCGCGAAACCTTCCTGTCCCAGCTCAAGAAGGGCCAGATTCGCGAAGGCGTCGTGTCCTCCATCGTCAACTTCGGTGCATTCGTTGATCTGGGCGGCGTTGACGGCCTGATCCACGTTTCCGAGCTGTCTTGGAAGCACATCGACCACCCGTCCGAGGTTGTCAAGGTCGGCGACAAGGTTACCGTCGAGGTGCTCGACGTTGACCTCGATCGTGAGCGCATCTCCCTGTCCCTCAAGGCTACCCAGGAAGATCCGTGGCAGCGCTTCGCTCGCACCCACGTTCCTGGCCAGATCGTCAAGGGCAAGGTCACCAAGATCGTCCAGTTCGGTGTCTTCATCTCCGTCGAGGACGGCATCGAGGGCCTCGTGCACATCTCCGAGCTGGCCAACCGTCACGTCGAGAACCCGGAGACCGTGGTCAAGCCGGGCGAGACCGTGTTCGTCAAGGTGATTGACGTCGACCTCGATCGTCGCCGCATCTCCCTGTCCCTCAAGCAGGCCAACGACTCCGTTGACCCGGCTTCCGAGGACTTCGATCCGGCTCTGTACGGCATGCCGGCAGAGTACGACGAGCAGGGCAACTACAAGTACCCCGAAGGCTTCGACCCGAACACCAACGAGTGGATCGCTGGTTACGAGAAGCAGCGTGAGGAGTGGAGTCTCAGTACGCCGCCGCTCACGAGCTGTGGGAGGAGCACAAAGAGTTCGTGGCCAAGGAGCTGGAGAACGCTGCCGAATCCGCAGCCGCCGACGGCCAGGGCGCGAAGGAAGAGAAGCCGGTCGAGGAGACCTCCAACTACTCTTCCGCTGCTCCGACTACCGGTACCCTCGCCGACTCCGATCAGCTCGCCGCCCTGCGCGACCAGCTGCTCGGCAAGTGATTGCCGCGAATCGCTTAGCTAGATCCCGGTCCAGTGGGCCGGGTTTCTAGATTTTGGAGTTATCCGCCAATGACTCCCCTCAGTCTCGCTACGGGGGTCTTTCCCCTGTATGCTGTCGGCATAACCGGCCGAGGCGAAGCGCCATTATCAATGGCACCATGATGCGAATAGGACTGACCGGCGGCATCGCCGCGGGCAAAGTACGGTGGCGGCGCAACTCAAGAACTCGGCGCGTTGCATATCGACTACGATGCGCTGGCGCATCAGATCGTCGAACCCGGGGAGTGGCGCTGCCACAGATCGTCGCCGAGTGTTTCGGTCCTGATGCATTTGCTCGCCGATGGCACTATGAACCGGCCATGGATTGCCGATCATGTCTTCGGCGCGAACGCCGCGCCGGGCGCACGATGCTCGACGCCATCGAGCACCCATTGATCTATGCCGAGGCGGCGCGACTGGACATGAGGCTGTTGAAGGCAGCCATCATCATTCACGACATTCCACTGCTCGCCGAGGTCATTGACGATATTCCATTCGCCTTTGACCATATCGTCACGGTCGAAGCTCCCGTGTGCATGCGGCTCGACCGTATGGTCGAGGAACGCGGCATGAGCCTGGAACAGGCCGAGGCCCGCATCCGCCACCAATCCAGTGAGGAGGAGCGGCGGGCCATAGCCGATATCGTCATCGACTCCACCATCCATTGCCGAATGCTGGCCCAAGTGGGTGAGATATACGCAGGATGGTGCGCAGGTCGCTAAGATGAGGCCCTATGGGATTCAATATCGAGCGCGCGGACAAGCCGTTCGTGGTCAAATCGCCATATAAGCCATCCGGCGACCAGCCGCAGGCCATCGCCGAACTGGCCGAACGCATCGAAAACGGCGAGAATGATGTGGTTCTTATGGGCGCCACCGGTACCGGCAAAACCGCAACCACCGCCTGGCTGATCGAACGCTGCAGCGTCCGACGTTGATCATCGAGCCGAACAAGACGTTGGCAGCGCAGCTATGCGCCGAGTTCCGTGAGCTCATGCCAGACAATGCGGTGAGCTATTTCGTTTCGTACTACGACTACTACCAGCCCGAGGCATACATCCCGCAGACCGACACCTATATAGAAAAGGACTCCAACATCAATGACGATGTGGAGCGGCTTCGCCACGCGGCCACGGCGAACCTGCTGACGCGTCGTGATTGCGTGGTCGTGGCAACGGTTTCCTGTATTTACGGCCTTGGTACGCCGGAAGAATATGCCGGGCGTATGCTGTTTCTCGAGGAAGGCCAGCAGATCGACCGTGATGACTTGCTGCGTCACTTTCGTGGCCATGCAGTACAAGCGCAACGACATCGCCTTCACCAGAGGTACTTTCCGTGTGCGCGGCGATACGGTCGAAATCATCCCCGTATATGAGGAACTGGCCATCCGTATTGAATTCTTCGGTGATGAAATCGACCGTATTTCAACCCTGCATCCACTTACCGGAGATGAGTGATCGGGCGTCAATCGCAAGTCCATATTTTCCCCGCATCGCACTATGTGGCAGGGCCGCAACGTATGGAGCGAGCGTTGTCTACCATTCAGCAGGAACTTGATCAACGTACCGCCGAATTGCGCAAACAAGGCAAGGAACTTGAGGCGCAGCGTCTTACCATGCGTACCACATACGATTTGGAGATGCTTTCCAAGTTCGGCGTATGTTCCGGCGTCGAAAACTATTCGCGCCACTTCGACGGCCGCGCCGCCGGCACGCCGCCGCACACGCTATTGGACTTCTTCCCTGACGACTTCCTGCTCGTCATTGACGAATCGCACGTCACCGTGCCGCAGATCGGCGCCATGTATGAAGGCGATGCCAGTCCGCAAACGCACGTTGGTCGAACATGGCTTCCGCCTGCCTTCGGCGATGGACAACCGACCACTCAAATGGCCGGAATTCCTTGAGCGCGTCGGCCAGACGGTCTACCTTTCCGCCACTCCTGGCGACTATGAGATGGGACTGTCCGATAGGGTGGTCGAACAGATTATCCGCCCAACCGGTCTGCTGGACCCGAAGATCGACGTACGCCCGGTCAAGGGGCAGATCGACGATCTGCTCGCCGAGATCAAGGCCCGTGTGGCCAAGAACGAGCGCGCGCTGGTCACCACTCTGACCAAGAAAATGGCTGAGGATCTTGACTGACTATCTGCTGGAACGTGGTATCAAGGTCGAGTATCTGCATTCCGATGTCGATACGCTGCGCCGCGTTGAACTGCTGCGTGAATTGCGTGAGGCAAGATCGATGTCATCGTCGGCATCAATCTATTGCGTGAGGGCCTCGATTTGCCGGAAGTATCGTTGGTGGCGATTCTTGACGCGGACAAGGAAGGATTCCTGCGTTCCTATCGTTCCCTCATCCAGACGATTGGTCGTGCCGCGAGAAATGTGTCCGGAACCGTCATCATGTATGCCGATGAGATTACCGAAGCCATGCATAAAGCCATTGATGAAACCAATCCGTCGCCGCGACATCAAATCGCATATAACAAAGAGCATGGCATCGATCCGAAGCCGTGATCAAGAAGATCAGCGACGTCAACGACATGCTCGCCAAGGAGGATGTGGACACCCAGACCTTGCTTGGTACCGGCTACCGTAATGCGGGCAAGGCCGGCAACTCGCATCTTGGCGTGCCGGTACTATCCCAACGAGGCAGACAAACGCCACGAGGAGATCCTGAAGGCCGGCCTGCCCGCGCAGGACCTCGCCGACCTGATTCGCCAACTGAGCGAACAGATGCATGCCCGCCGCCGAACAACTCCAGTTCGAACTTGCGGCCCGTCTGCGCGACGAGATCCGTGACCTGAAAAAAGAACTCCGGCAGATGACGGAAGCCAACAAATTCCCATACCCGGCGGGCAGTCAGGGGATGCGTTGTCGACCGTAAAGTTGGCCTGAGCGGCCCGGGCGTGAAAACATCCCCTTGTTTTTGAAATCGCGGCCCCAAAACCGTCACATACGCGGTGCTTGGCAGAAACCCCTCGCATTTGAAATCATCACCTTCGTGGTGCTCGCGTTGTTCTTTATCGTCGACCTGTTCGTCATCGGGCGTCGACCGCATGTGCCCTCCACCAAGGAATGCGTGCAGCATATCGCCTTCTTCGTGGTTATGGCGCTGATCTTCGGCGGATGCATGTGGTTCTTCGCCGGCTCCAAGCCCGCCATCGAGTTCTATTCCGGCTGGCTTACGGAATACTCGCTGAGTATTGACAACCTATTCGTGTTCGTCATTATCATGTCGAACTTTGCGGTGCCCAAGCAGATGCAGAAGTATCGTGCTGTCCATCGGCATCACCATTGCTTTGATTTTCCGCGGCATGTTCATCCTCATCGGCGCGGCCCTGATCTCCCGCTTCACCTGGGTGTTCTTCCTGTTCGGCGCATTTCTGATCTACACCGCCATCAAGTTGGTCCTGGGCGGAGATGAAGATGAGGAATATCACGAGAACGGCTTGATCCGTACATTGCGCAAGGTGATCAAGATTACCGACGACTACGACGGCGAGAAGCTGCGCACCACCAAGAACGGCGTGCGTTACTGGACACCGATGCTCATCGTGTTCCTGACCATCGGCACCACCGACGTCATGTTCGCTTTCGACTCGATTCCCGCGATCTTCGGTTTGACGAAGGATCCGTTCATTGTGTTCACGTCCAATGTGTTCGCGTTGCTCGGCCTGCAGCAGCTGTACTTCCTGCTTGGCGAGCTGCTCGACAAGCTCGTCTACCTGCCTGCCGGCCTGTCCGTGGTGCTGGGCTTCATCGGCGTCAAGCTCATCATGGAGGCCCTGCACGGCAATACCTGCCGTTCATCAACGGCGGCGAAGGCGTCCATTGGGTGCCGGAGGTGCCCACATGGCTGTCGCTGGCTGTGATTGTGCTCGCAATTGGCGGCGCATCCGTGGCTTCCGTGATCAAGATGAAGAGCATGGAAAGCGCTGAAAAGGCCTGAAATCGTTAGAGAATACAACCCATAAACCCAGTCAACACAACAATGTGAGCGCTCACAACACACCGTGAAGAAAACTTGTCATGAGTCGGCTCGCGCTAGTAGACTGGGTTTCGGCAAATGGGGCAATCGCGCCTCGAACCAAATTGAACAAGAATAGGCAGGCATTCATGCGTAAAAGCCAAGATCGTAGATACCATCGGTCCTTCCACCGAGGATTACGACAACCTCCTGAAGCTCGTTGAAGCAGGTATGGACGTCGCTCGTCTGAACCGCTCCCACGGCACTCCCGAAGACCACCTCAAGGTCTACAACAACGTGCGCAAGGCCAGCGAAGCCACTGGTCGCAACGTCGCAGCGCTGGTTGATCTGCAGGGTCCGAAGATCCGTTGCGGTTGGTTCAAGAAGAACGCCGATGGCGAAGACAAGGTTCAGCTGCAGCTCGGCCAGGAATTCGTCATCACCACCGACGACATCGAGGGCGACGAGCATATCACTTCCACCACGTTCAAGGGCCTGCCGGGCGATTGCCACGCTGGCGATCCGATCCTCATCGATGACGGCAAGGTCCGTCTTGAGGTCACCAAGGTCGAGGGCAACAACGTGTACACCAAGGTTGTCGTGGCCGGACCGGTGTCCTCCACAAGGGCATCAACCTGCCGGGCGTCGCCGTGTCTCTGCCGGCTCTGACCGAGAAGGACGAGGCCGATCTGCGTTGGGCCATCCGTACCGGTGCCGACATCATCGCAATGTCCTTCGTGCGTTTCGCCACCGACATTGATCGCGCCCATGAGATTATGGACGAGGAAGGCCGTCGCATCCCGATCATCGCAAGATCGAGAAGCCGCAGGCTCTGGAGAACCTCGAAGAGATCGTCAAGACCTTCGACGGTGTCATGGCCGCCCGTGGCGACATGGCCGTTGAGTGCCCGCTCGAAGAGGTGCCGCTGGCTACTAAGCGCTGCATCGAGCTGGCTCGCCAGTACGCCAAGCCGGTCATCGTGGCTACCGAAGTCCTCGGCTCCATGGTGAACTCCCCGGTTCCGACTCGTGCAGAGGCTTCCGACTGCGCCAACGCCATCCTTGACGGCGCCGACGCTACCATGACCTCCAACGAGACCGCCGTTGGCAAGTACCCGGCAGTCACCGTGAGCACCATGGGCCGTATCTCCTCCTTCGCCACCGAGCACGGCTTTCGACCGCATCCCGGAGCTCAAGAACCTTGACATGTCCTCCACCGGCGCTGTCTCCTCCGCCGCTGTGGACCTGGCCGACAAGCTCAACGCCAAGGCCATCGTTGCTTACACCCAGACCGGCGCCACCGTGCACCGCGTCTCCCGTGAGCGTCCGGCCGCCCCGATCTACGGCCTGACCAGCAACGAGCACACCTACCACTGGCTGGCTCTGTCCTGGGGCACCGAGTCCTTCCTGCTCAATGAGGATTACCACGACAAGTCCCGCAAGGACCTGATGGTCTACACGGATAAGGTCCTCAAGGATGCTGGCAAGGTCACTGACGGCGACAAGATCGTTATCCTGAGCTCTGCTCAGGGCGATCACCAGCCGGGCCGCACTGACTCCATCTACGTGCACACCGTTGGCGCTTGCGACTGATTTGAGGCTTCTGGTAGCTGCTGACAGCTAGCATATAGCACACGAAAGCCCCCATCCACTTTGGATGGGGGCTTTCGTTATCTGTTATGTTGCGATTGTGTGGTGATTGCAATGGCCCACAGTCACCGCGGTGATCGAGCGTGGCGATCAGTCGTTGAGATGATCGAGCGTGCCGCTCTTCAGACGCAAAATGGCGACCATGGTCTTGGCATCCACAATCGTGCCATTGACCACCATCTCATAAGCATCGTCCACCGACACCATACGCACGTCGGAACGCGGAGTCTCCGGGCCGATTTCCTGACGGGAAGCCGGGGTTAGACCGGTGGCGAAAAGATTGCGGTGTGCTGGGTGGAATAGCTCGGCGTGTTCATAAAACGGGTGAACTGCGTAAGCTTGGTGGCGTCGAAGCCGGCCTCTTCGGCCAGCTTGCGCTTAGCTACATCGGTCGGGCGTTCGGACGGGTTGTTGGCGTGACCGGCCGGAATCTCCAACGTCCAACGATGGTTGGCGATGCGATACTGCTCGACCAGCGGAATCATGCCATCATCGGTGACGGCCAGCACAGCCACAGTGTCGCCATTGTTCTCCTGAACAAAGTAGCGTTCAAACGAACCGATTTGATTCGACTCATAGGAGACGTGATCGACATTGAAATAATGCGTCTCCACAATCTGTCTACGAAATCTCCTTGACCGGAGAGGGGCGCCAGGGATCGAACTGACGGTAAGTTTCGTTGCTCATAAGCCCTCTAACAAAAGCGATACATCGAAACTACAGCCCATTGTAAGCGGTGAAACCACGCAGGAGAACGGGGCAACACACGGGTACGCCGTCCGCGATATCGACGTGTTTCGCCTGTTTTACCGGGGAATGGAGGATTGGCGCGTGTCTTGTGTCGCAAGAGTCAATTGGTATGCTACTCTCTTCAGAGTGCTTTGGCACGCCCTCGTATCCCAATTGGTAGAGGAAGCAGCCTCAAAATCTGCGCAGTGTGGGTTCGAGTCCCACCGAGGGCACCAAAAAGTCCGGGTCATACGGCATCACGATGGCGCGGGGCGATGTTCGCTCCGCGCTTTTCGTATTCTCGGCATCGTCTGGCCTCACGATGTAGCGTGGACCGGCGGCACCGGCGAGCTCACGGGACTCCGCATTATCAGGTGCAACATTATGTTGCACCTGATAACAGTTGATAATGAAATTGCATTATCAACCTCGACATGTTGTCGAGGCTGATAATTGGATTCGCCAGGAACCAGATATGCGGCGAGTTTATCTGTTGTCAGCAGTACGTAAAACGGTATTCCAAAAGAAGTCTGCAACATTAGCAATATCTGCTGGCATCCAATCAGCCTTTCCGTTGAGTTTTTCTACTCAAGGAAGGCTGCTTTATTTTCAAGGCAGCGGCCAAGATCTCCTGTTTGGGTTTATAGAAAGCCACAAGCAATCGAATATTGCCTCGCGCAATGCGTTGGAATTCTTGTGCGGCGGCGGTTTGAGTGGATTCAATATTGTTCATATACGTAATTGTATACGAAGTGATTTGCTTTATAGTTGAAAATGCGTATATTTATACACATGAAGTATAAAAGATGTTGTGACTGCGTATAGAATTGATGAGCAGAGGAAGCGAAATAAGCTGACGCAGGAGTATCTTGCCCATTATTTGGGTGTTACCCAGGCATCGATTTCAAGAAAGTTGGCAGGTAAGGCCCCGTTCACTTCACCAGGAAGTGAAGTCTTGTGCTTGCTACACCCTCAACGGATTACCTGTTAGGTCTTCAAGAATCTGCAAGTCGGGGAGGTCGTCGCATGAGCGAAAAGAGTGTTGTGGCTTCGGTTGTGCGTGACCGGACCGACTCCCAGTGCAGGGAGATTGTCGGATTGCGCATCGTCGACAGGCAGGCGCATCGCACGGTGTTCGACGCGTTCTTCCACCCCGTCAGGAAGACGGCTGGAAGAGCGTGCCGGCAGGAGGGGTGAACGTGAACCTGGCGAACCGTCTGCCGCTGAACATCTACGTGGATGGGATCGAACGGATCCTATCCGGTGCGACGCTGCTGCGCGGCGAGCATGTGGAACGCGACATCCGTTTCCTGCGCGCCGCCGGCGTCCGTATCGAGGACCAGGTCGTGGAGCGCAGCGTCACGGCCGAACATCATAAGAGACTTGCGTCGGGGATTGCCGTCCCCACGCGCACCGGGAACCGGGCTTGCCGGCCCATCCCGGTGGGATGAACAACCATCCCTTACCCGAAACAAACCCATCCACCACCCATCTGCAGCGAAAAGAGAGAACCAGGAATGCCAACCCTACAAGCGCGTGCGGCTCATGGCGGCCACAGCGGATCGACGCCCCTCGGCAATCGCGGAAACGACGCCGAGGACGAACCCGTACGCGTCGTCACAAATCGCGGCGGCGAGCACGCAGCCGGACATGACACCGGATCATGCAGCTCGCCGTCCGTGACCCCCGTGGACAGCATCAACGCAGCCCATCCATGACGGCGGGATCCACGACATCGCGGAACAGACCATCGGCCATGGCCATGCGATAGGCCAACCAGGCCAGACGCGCCCGCCGCGCGAGCACCGTTTCGTCACGGGCCAGCGCCTCACGTAACGCAGAGCCGCCCGGACCGTCACGATCGGGGAGACATGGAGACGCAGGGGCATCGATGCGCCCTGCAGGAACCCGGATATCCGGTCCACCGTCATGAGACGGCGGCGGAGGACGAGGGAGAAGCCCACAGTGTTGTCTTCCATCATGACCGCCGATCGATTGTGCTTGGAGACGATATCCGTTCCATCCATCCACGCGTCCCACAGGTGATATCGGGCGCACGGGACGGTCCGTGAAAAGAGAATGCCCGCACGCGAATTGCCGTTCGCGTGCGGGCGATGGTCCCATCCTTTACCCATTTGCATTGCCCCTTGCCGGACGAATCCGGCTCGGGCGAGGAACCAGCAGAAGCCAACCCACCAATCATCACATCAGAAGGAGCCGGCAAGACCGACCCCGACCAATCGTCGGACCAGAAGACCAATCGTCGGACCAGAAGACCAATCGTCGGACCAGAAGACCAATCGTCGGACCAGAAGGAGCCAATCATGACCAATTCTTACATCAATCCCACAGCCGACCACCGGCGAACCCCGATATTCACAGGATGCCCCCGCATGGCTCAGGACGTGGAGATCGTCGACGTGCCCGCCGTGGAGGCCGGAGCCGGCCGAGGGGCGCGCCCAGCCGATCCGCATCATAGACGAGCCGGAACCGGGGAGGCCACGGCAGGCGACGCGGTCATCGAATACACGCGCGACCACCTGCCCGTCAACATGGGCGTCGACACGAACCACAGCGACTTCACCCGCGAACAGGCCGAACAGCTCGTCGGCGACATCCAGGAACAGCTCTACGAGACCGCGAAAAGCCAGAAAAGCCTGCACGACCTGATCGCCCAGGCATACGACGGGCGCGCCTGGATCGCCCTCGGATACCCCGCGGGACTGATCGGCTGGAACCAGCTATGCCAGGACAGGTTCACCGCCGACGCCGTCCGCATGACCGTCCAGCAACGCACCAACCTCATCCTCAGCTTCCAAGACGACCCGATCAGCAACGTGGCCCTCGCCGCCGCGCTCAGGAGTGAGCGATAGGACGGTCGGCCGCGCGCTGAAAAAGAACGCGAAATCCCCGAAGGGCGCCTCCGCGAAGCCGAAACCGGTCGTGGGCACGGACGGCAAACGCCACAGCGTGCCGGAGCTCACGCCGGCGGAACGCCTCGAACTCGACGCGAAGATCCATGACATGAACCTGCCCGTCGAGGAGGGCGGCCAGGGCATGACCCAGCAGGAGATCGCCGCCAGGCTCGACATGGCGCAATCCACGATCTGCGCGAGCATCAAACGCGAGACCATGCGGCGCATGAGCGAGGGACTCGAACCCGCGGCCCCCGCACCGGTCGACGAGACCGGCGCGATCGGCGTGCTGCCCGACAATACTGCAATCGACCTGGGAGGCGACCGTCTCGCCGCGGACGACATGAACTTCGTGGAAGCGTTCCGCACCGCCGCGGGAGACGCGAACGCCGGACTGACCCGCCTCGTGGAGCTGATGAGCTCCAGCCGGTGGCAGCCGGGCAGCGAGGCCGTCGACGAGATCGTCACCCGCGCCGGCCGCGACATCAAGGGCGTGCTGGCCAACGTGGGCCCGTTCATGCGCCTCGTCGACCACGACCTCGAGGACATGTGGCCCGCCGACGAGAACGACCGCAGCCGCGACCAGGACGAGGTCAACGGCCTGTTCGACCAGATCCCGACCGGCGCGTCGGAATGCGCCTGACCCGTTAGAGAAGGCCGGCCATGAGGGCCGGCCGGAGAGGAACCAGGATGAACGACAAGAAAAACAGGGAACAGGCAACGGGCCCGGTCGACGGGCGGGAGAGCGTGAGCATGCTGCCCGGCGTGACGGTGGGCGTGATGATCGCGGTCATCGCGTTCGTGCTGAGCTTCGACGCGTTGAGGCTCGTGTTCGTGTCCAGCGGCATCAACCCGCTCCCTGTCATGGGGAGGGCCCCTGTGCGTGGACGGCACGATCCTCCTGTGCACGTGGGCGACATGGGGATTCCGCAAAGGCCACATCCGCGGACGCTGGTACCCGTGGGCCGGACTCGTGCTGTTCAGCCTGTTCAGCGTGACGGGCAACGCGTTGCACGCATGGCTCAACGCCGGCGGCATGCTCCCCACGTGGGGTGCGCCCGCAATCATGAGCATCCCGCCCATCGCCCTGCTCTACTCGACGCATCTGATCGTGATCATCGCCGGCGACCGCCAGGACAAACTCGCCAGGACCACCGGCAAGGCCGCCGGCCCCGATGACGGGCACGCCGGACCCGCCGCAGCCACGCCGGAAACGGCCGGCACGGAACCGGTCCGGACGGAAAACCCGCGGGCCATCCCCACGCCGACGGCCGGACCGGAGCCGGCCAAGACGGCGGAACCCGCATCCCCGAGCCCGTTGGACCGCTACCTGTTCGACCCGCCGGCCCAAGCGGAAACCGACGCGAATCGGGGAAAGAAGGAGGATCCGGAGGACATCCCGTTCGACCAGGACCTCACATGGCCGACGACCACCACGCCGGCACCGGCCATCGAGCCCACGAATCACACGGACCGGGACCAATCGGACCAAGGCCGGACAAAGGACCACGTGGACCGGAAGCCCGAGATATATCCCAAGGGCCAACCGGGCCCAACGACGGAGGGCCATGCGGGCCACGCCGAACCTGAGCCCGCGGAATCCCACGAAGGGACCATGTCCGGCCCGGACCGTTCCTCCGACACGGGATCGGCCCACGATGCCGGCCCAAAAGCCGGTGAGCCGGCGCGCAAGACGACGGCCGGCTTCGACCCCGACGAATGGCTCGCATGGGCCGACAAGCTGAAGGCCAACGGCGAGACGGTCACCTCGACCCGGGCCGTGGCCGACGGTCTCGCCCCATCCACCACCACGGCCAAACGGCGCCTGCACACGCTGCGCCGCGAGCATCCCGGAAGGTTCTGACCATGAGGGAAAGCGATGAACCGTTGACGGACACATTGGTCCGCTGCCTCGCCGACCCCACGGACCTGAAAGCCCTCGAACGGCTCGAGAACGACGGGGACCAAGCCGGGGCCAGGCTCATGCGCGCCCGCCTCGCCGACCAGGCCGCCGTCCGGCTCGACGCCGCGCTGGAGGACAACCGGGCGCGCGTGCGCCGGCAGCTGGGCCGCGACTGGGCATGGGCCACGGACGAGGTCATGAGCGACCTGACGATACGCACCATCCGCCGACTCGACTACTGGCACCGCACCAACACGGACCGGGCCGAGGGAGGGGCGACGAGCCTGGCCGCGTTCGTCAACCAGCTCACCGGCACCGTGGTCGGCGAATGGTTCAAAACCCAACGGCCCAAACACCGCACGGGCATGACCCAGACCCCGGAACGGCGCGCGGGAAGGCTGAAACCGCCCACGGACCCGGACGACCGGACGGCGTGGGAACGGTGGCGCCGGCACGAGCAGACCCTCGCCGACTCCGACGTGATCTGCGACGCATCCGACATCTTCGAGGGACGCGACGGCGACGGCGAGAGCCCCGGATCGCCCGCCGCGGGCGACCGGGAAAGCTACCGGCAATGGGACGGCGACACGGCGGACGCCCCATTGCCGGTCAGCGCCGGATACAAGACGGCCATGGAGGCCCTCGCCCTCGCGGTCCAGGCCGAATGGGGACTCGCCGCATGGAAACGGATCCTGACCCGATGCATGACCTCGAACCGCGCCCGTCCCTGCTCAGGAGATCCGCCACTGGCTCGAAGCCCACCACAACGGGACCACCCGAGACTGGACCGCTACCCCTACCTCAGGGCATGCGCCGGCACAGGCGCCCGTAATCGGCCGAAAACCGGCGATGGGCGAGTGAAAGAACAAACGAAAGGACAACGGGAAGCCGGACGACGGCCCGCGAACCATAGAGGAACGAAAGGAACGACCATGATCACGATGATGTCGGCCCCGGCAGGGGCCGAACCCGACGCCGTCACCCTGCAGATCCCCGCGATCCCCATGACATGGGAACAGGCGTCGATCATGCTCGACGCGACGTTCGACGCATGGAGGATGCTCTCCGGCGAGATCGACGCCGCCCGCGGCGACGACTGGCAATGGATCCAGGAGATCCTCGCCCTGCCCGCGCACACCCGGTACATCAAGGCCGCGGGCGACGAGGCCATGGTGTGCTCCGCCGCGATGCGCGAGACATGGCCCGGCAGATGGCATGATCTGCTGCGCGCACGCGTGCAGGACGTCATCGACGCGCTCGTCTCCCCACGAACGGGAGATCCGCGCCATGGACCCCGGCATGTTCGCGCGCATGCCCTCGCCCTCCTGTGCGACAGGGTGCGGAAACGCCACGACCCGACCCGGATGACATTGGGCATGTCGGTGCAGAGCTCGCCCGATGAGGCGACAGGAAAGGAACGGAAGACGATGCGGATCATCATCGACGGACACGGCAGGATCGACCGGCAGGCCATGGCCGTGGAACGCCTCAAGACCATCGACATGACGCCGGCCGGGGGCGGGGACGCCCAGGACTGGGTAGGCGCATGGCTCGACGGGTTCGACCAGGCGCTCGACCTGTGCCGCGCCCTCGAAACCGCCCTCGCCGCCGACACGGGGAAGGAGCTGTCCGGCGATGCGCGATGACGGACACGAGGACAGGAACGAGGAAGCCATGGGCCGCGCCGCCGCATCGGCGGGAGCCCGGTACGGAAGCCTGGAACCCACCAGCAAGGCGTTCGACAGGCTCATGCAGGAACACAAGAAGGAACGCGAAACGGAAGGAGCGAGACCATGAGCTGGCAATGCACGTCATGGGCGCTCCAGGGAGGCGCCCGCACCCACGGCCACGGCCAGACTCGTGCTCATCGCCCTGGCCGACCGCTGCCAGCCGACGGACGCAGCGCATGGCCCACCGTGGACACCCTGATGCTCGAGGCACACGAGCGAATCCAGCGTCAAACGTGCCTTGAAGGCGCCCGAGGAGACGGGATGCATCCGCCGGGGCAACCAAAGCTCGCCCAATGGGACGAGCACGGCAACTACGTGCCCGACCCGTACCGGTCCGTCGTCTGGGAATGCTGCATGAACGTGACCCTCGAGCACGTGTCCGAGAAACCCGGACGACAGGCCAGGGCGGAACGCGCCGAACGGCTCGAAAGCGTCGACGCGACGGACGGGGCAAAAGGCGCCGGTTTTAGGGGTGTCAAAATGACACCCCTGGAAAACGGCGGAAACAAGCCAAAACACAGAGGTGTCAAAATGACACCCCTGGACGATGACGGCCAGGCCAGGGGTGTCACCAGTGACACCTCCAGAGGTGTCACCAGTGACACCCCATAGTAAGAACAAATACTTCTAAACAAATATCCCCTTTGCCTCCTACGGAGCATCTCCCCGACCGGGGAGAGCCGCGACGGGAAAAACCAAACCGCCCACATCATCGAAGCCGCATCCGCGCCGGACGAGGCGAACCGCCCTATGGGTGAGCCCGACGACGAACGCTGGCAAGACGCCGGCCCCGAACCGGAAGAGCGGGTCCCCGCCGGGATACGCGCCAGATGGATCCTCGACCGGCTCGAAAACCGCCGAGCCGCCATGGGCCTGACCCCGAAACCGGCAGGCCGGCGGGACACCGACGCCGTCACTCGGCTCGTCGAACGGCTCGACGCCGCCGGCGAACCCGACACGAGCGGGCTCATGGAACGGGTCCTCGACCACGCGCTCGACAACGGGTTCCAGGCCAAACGCGTCGACACGGGACGCCGCTTCGCCCGCCTGTTCGACGAACTGCGCGACGACCTGACCTGTGACCAGCGAACCCTCGAACGCCGACGCAGGGAGCATGCCGACGCCGGCCAAACCGCCGGAAGCGACACGGGGAGAGCCGGCCGGCGGAACCGGAATCCTACGAGACCCGGGCGCGCCGCATGCTCACTGACCGCATCGGCGCCGACATCGACGCGTCCACCGCCATCCGCGCCCTCGCCGACAGGCTGCGCCTCGACCCCGACCCGGACCCAGGCAAAGCCGCACGCTACGCCGAGCTCGCGCTCCGCGCCGGCCGCAAAAACCCGGGCCGAACAAGCCCGCCGGGAGAGCGAACGATCGAGGGAACTCCACGACTACCGCGCCTCGCACGGCGGCAGCTGCTTCGCCGGCAACTGGCAACTGGAGCAGGCAGAATGACGGGCTCAACCAAGACACCCGAACACGCGGACTCGTGCCCAATCCATGAGTCCATGCATGGCCGCTTGCCAGGGAAGGACGAGAAATGAATCATCAGGAAGACAAGAACGCCGAAGCGCCAGGCATGGGGCCTGATGGAATGGCATCAGTCCATGACGTCGGCGCGTACGCCCCTCAAACGGCTGGTCGTGGCGATCAATTCCGTCACCGTCGCGGGTCTCCCCACTTGACGGCGAAGTATTCCTCACCGGATACTCCAGGAGAGGAAGCGACGGAAGGGCATTGTCCCGCCCTGACGGACATCCCGCCAGGTTTGGCGATTGGAAGGAATGCCCAGCAACTGTATCCTGCCTCCTGCCCACGTTCCAAAGCAAAGGGAAGGGGCAGGGACCGCCAATCGGCATATACGACCTGAAGCATGAGAAGGACATCGGGCTCCAGGACGCGGTGGCCGGACTTCTCGTTGAGGCCACGCGCTGCCTCATTCGTGGGCACGGACAATACGAGACAAGCGCCGTGATCGGCGGCCCAGGCATCGATGTACCTTTTCAGGGGCGAGTGCGACGCCCTGCGCCTGTACTCGTCGACGACTGCGATCCCCTCGACTTCGGCGACCGTACGCCTGACAAGCTCCGCGCACTGATACGCTCCGGCCGACGCGGAGAAATACCCGAGGAACGACTGGGCTGCCTGTATTCCTGGCGTGACGAAGGCGGCGCCTATGAGGCCGTCCTTGGAGAACGCCCCTATAAAAGAGGCCTCAACGTGCCGTCATCCTCGACCGGCCGCTTTGGGGAATTCTATATCGGCAAGATGAGGGATCTGTTCGACAATCCAGACGCTTGGCCCTCTTTATCTCCACCTTATTGACCACCTGGGTCTGATCCTGACGATTCCGACACCGTCGAAATGATCAACGGACTCGATGCCGGAACCCCGCATTGATTGATTCCATCCTTCATGATCCCGATTATCCGCCATCATCCCGATATCGGCAATAAAACAATGCCGACGGTCATCGGAATCGGACAATCATCGGCGGCTTCCGTCGGGCCGCCGTGGTATCGAGCCATTGCTTGTTGGTCAGGGAATCCGCCTCGGCCTTTTCCGCGGGACTCAGAACCCGCTTCCCGTCTTTTTTCGCTCATGTCGCTCGAATCTCCTAAAAGGAACCTTTATGAAAGTCATCTATTCGTGACCATCATCGTGCTGGGGGTCTATCCCTCGCCACCTGGCTGTGCATGCATCTGGAAGACCATCTGGAATGGAGGAATGGCACGTACCACGGGCACGGAATTCATATCTATCCATTTGGAATACAGGGGAGCATGACGGGCTGCTCTGACGGACGTGGAATACGCCATCCGCAAGGACCTGCTCGAAGTGCGCTACACCGTGGAGAACCGGGAAACAAAGGGACAGACACCGGTCCGCAACGACCTCATCTGGCGTTCCAGAAGCGGCATCGGGCTCAGGACCGTGTCCCCGACGACCTGGACCGTGATGCTCGAGGGAGCCCATGCGCGAATGACCCAATCATTCCGGCTCAGGGACCGGGCCACACGTCCCGTGATCCAACCGGACCGGACCTGGTGACAGCCGATTCCCTTCCCGACGAATCCATCGGGGAACGGCCGCTTCCTCCTTGTAAAAAAATAAACCCCGCGCCGTGCGGCCGGCCGGGGCTCTCATCGTTTCCTATTCCATCGCTTTCGGACGTCCGGGTCTGAGCTCGCGGGTCTGCGCCCATGCGCGAACCGCGTCCTCGAATAGAGGGGCCCTGTGAGGTCTCTATCACCGGCTTGGGAAAGGATTCGATCCTGGGAAACGCGTACGCCCTCTGTCTGGTGACGCCGGTCATGCGCGCGATCTCGGCGTAGCCCACCACCGGCGGGTATAGGGGTTCGCGGTTCCGCGCCACGGCGTCGGCCCACCCCGCGCCTCGAGTCGGTCACCGTCGCGCCGGGCATGTTCTTCTCAAGGAGCGTGCGCGCCTTGGCCAGCGCCGTCTCCCCGTCCGGGGCATCGACGGCGAGGGTCAGTCCGCCGCCCGTGTGCCCGGGGTCGACCGCCACCGAGGCCCCGTATCTTCCGAGGGCTTCCATGAGGTCGAACGCCGCGTCCTCGTCGAGTCTCGCGAAGTCAAGGAAACCTGCCATTCTCGTGCTCTCGTCATGTTTCACCTATCCGATGCATTGCATGGCGTGCGCCCATGGAGGCATCTCCCGGCGCACGCCATCCAGCCGCCCTAGCGGTCGAAGGTTGATGGGGAACAGGGTGTGCTAATCTTGCGGTGACAAGCCTAGGAAACTTCGTCTCCGCAAGATTAGCGACCGCTCACTCTTGGAACCCGCCGCGTCTCAGGTATTTCAAGCAATTCTCATACCATCTGGCATCCGAAGGTGTCTTGTGTATGGGAACGCCCGGCTTCGACTTGTCGGGTGGGTAGCACATCCAGCCTTTCTTCTTGGCTTCGATGCGCCATCCCTGTTCCTTGAGCTTCTCAAGGAGCGGCTCTGTTCTCTTATCCTTTATCTGCGATAATCCTTCGACTATCAGCCGTCAGCAATATTTTGCTGACGTTGACAACAATAACGTTGTTTATTGTCATTGTCAACATTTTGTTTTGGGGCTGCGGACACGAAGAAAGATCGGTCTTGCGGGCGGAGGAATCCCCCGATATAGAAGGGGCCACGGGTGGCATGGGCGAAGGGCCACAAGGCAGGGCCCCGGAGGCAAGCCGCACATGCAGGACCACAGGACGGAAAGAGACCGGCCGGACGAGTGTCAGGAATCCCGGGGAGGGACCGCACCGGAGGCGGAGACGCCATGGGCATGACGGGTTTCTCCGGACGCCGAGATGGCATTGCTGTCCGGACTGGACGCCGTGGCATGGGTCACCCGCACGCGCATCACCTACAAGGACTCGTTCAAACGCGAGGCCATCGAACGCTACCGGCGGGGCGAAAAGCCCCGTCAGGGATCTTCCGCGAGGCGGGGCTCGACCCGCGCATCATCGGCAACAAACGCATCGAACGGTGCATCGCCCGGTGGAAGCGCGAACCGCCGGACGCCGGGACGACGCGCCCGCACGCCCCGGCCCCGACGCCGGCAGGGAGGAAGGCCCGCGCCGATGAGCGTGGTGCTCGCCAGACCATGCGCATCAACGCACTCGAGGAACGGCTGCGACGGCTCGAACTGAGCCTGGCGGACGGGACGGCACGATGAGCGCGGGGCCCGGCCAATCCGTCGACCGGCTCGAACAGGCCGCCAAGCAGTTCAAGAACAGCGGCGTGATCCAGCTCGCGGTCCAGGGACTCCTGCTCGAGGGAGTCGCCCGCGACCTGCGCCGGTGCGACGCGGCCACCGTCGGCTGCGTCGAACTGTCCGCCTGGCTGAACCGGGGGATGCGGGAGCTCGAACGGCGCAAAAGGATCGTGGACGCGCAGATCACGCTCATCGGCACCCGCCACGGGGAATACACGAGATACACGAAGTACGGAAGGAACCTATGAACAACGACACCGGCGGCGACCGCCCCATGCCGGGCACCCGCATGCGCAGGCTGTTCGACGAGAACCTGTCCATGATCGAGACCATGACGAGGATCGAGATCAGACGTCTGGGCCGCATGCCCCGCGGCACGCACCTCGGCCAGGACGACGGGAACCACGTCACGGACCTCCTGCCCGACCGGTACCTCGACCGGTACGACCGCGAATTCCTCTACCGCATGCTCGGCGCCGCAATACGCCTGCGCGCCCGCCTCGCCGACCCGACCGCGAACCATGCGGCCCACAGCGTCATCGAGGAGATCCTCATCAGCAGGGCCATCCGGCTCATCGCCGACGACGACAACGAGGAGGGCAGCGGACTCGAGGCATGGCTCGAGGACTGGCTCGGCGACCTCGACATAGACCGCCTGTACGACCCGGCGGCCGACGAGGCCACACTGCCTCGGACCCCGCCACCGGATCGGGCGACATGCGCTTCGACCACTGGTTCGAGGACCAATACTGGGCCGACGAGACGGACGGAGGGGAATGATGGACGACGAACGCCGCAAGGCCATCCTCCTCGCCCTCGCATGCTCGCCATCCTCATCCTCCTGATCATCGAATGCGCGATCATGCCGCGGATGGGATGGCTGTGGATCGTCACCGCCGCCCTCGACCTCGTCCTGCTCGCCATGTGCGTCAGACACATCATCCGCGGAGGCCGCAAGTGAACCCCTGTCACCGGGGCCGTGCCGCCCCTCATCAGGGGACACGGCATCCGCTTCGAGGTCGACCGGTGGACATGGAGGCGACTGGATGCGGCGAGGTTCGACGGGGAACGCCGCCACCTGCTCGCCACACGCGGCAGACCCTGGCACGCCGACCCCCGACGCGGCGGGATACGGACGCGCTCGAGACCTGGCACCTGCTCGCCGGCCGCCACCACGGCGGCGGCATGGGACTGACCGTCACCGGACCCGGCGGGAAGCTGGACGTCTCCTGGGAACCCGACGGGGGCCATCCCACCGGACGGCAGGTTCTACCCGAACCCCGACCCATCGGCCGCATACCCGCTGCTCGAACTCCGAACGCGCCGGCATCATCCGCCCGGTCGAACCCGCCATCACCGCCTACGGACCCCTACGGGCGGCCGACCCGCCTCATGGAAGTCACCGAACCATACCATAACCCCATGCTGCGCGCGCGCGGATGAGATGAGAATGGGGAGGACGCCGCCTCAGGAAAGAGCGGGACCCCCGTCACGCCATATGGGAACGGCGGAAGACTGGTCGGGCTCAATCGGCCGCCCGAAAACCCGGCGAGCCATACGGCGACGCCCATGCGGGCCCGGAGGATCATACAGCCCGGTGACCGCCTGCGAGGCGTACTCGCGCCAGGAGAGGGATTCGACGGTGGCGACGAGCATTCGGGCCGGCAGGAACCTTCGCATCTCGTCCAGAAAGGCGTCCGAAGACAACACCGACGGGATCTCACGCAGCCGGCCTGCGCGCGCCTCCCATTCTCCGACCTCCCGTATTCCCCAGCCTTGAGCTTGGCCATCCGAACGCCCGAGACGCATCCACGTCGGCCCTGGACGACAGCCAGCACATGTCCCACAGGTCACGACGGCGGATATGGGAGGAGCATGCAAACGACAGAAGCTTGTCCGCGAGTATCTCGGTGGGGCTTTCCACCGCCAGGATGATGTCCCCGGCGATCGCCGACACGGAGGGATAATTGACCCTGACCGGCCTCGTCTGCGGCTCATGCGCCGGCACCGATGCGATCTCCAGCTTGATCGACTGGCTCGGCAGATCACGACGTTGCGCCGCCGTGCGGATGGATATGCGCCATCTCCTCACCAGGCCCGTCCCGACCGGTTCGCGAACCTTCACCTGCACGTCCGGGGACATGCCGGCGAGGGAGGACCTGACGCATTCGCCCAACCCCCGAAGGTCATCGACGCCGAAACCCCGTGCCGCCGGCGAAGTCGAGGTCCTCGCTGTAACGGGGGGACCCGTGGCACAGACGCAGGCTCGTGCCTCCTTGGAACACGATCGGGCCGAAGAAGCCGCCGTCCTGCATGGCGGAAAGTATCCGGTAATGCAGCAGTTCCTTCTCCACCACGGGAAGCAGGGCACCCATGCCTTCCGAACGCGCGATGCCCGCCGCGACCGCCTTGTAGTCGAACGCCATGTCACTCCCATCCATCGTCGTTCTCCAATTCATCCATGTCCACGAGATCCAGGTTACGGCCTGTGGCCTTCAGGTCCCGATACGCCCAACGTTTCGACGCGAGCGGCGTCATCCCACCGTCACGCGGCACGAGGTTGGGGAGTATCCTCGACCAGTCGAGCGCGCAGTGCGTGAACTCGATCGTCCCATATGGGGTCACGGCCCGAAGCCCTCACGGCCGGTGGTCATGAACGTGACGCGATCCACCGGGATCTGGCTGATCACGCCCCAACGGGCTCAGCGCGCTCTCCAGGCTCTCCCACACCAGCTGTCGGGGGCGCAGCCGGCGTGCGACGGTATGCAGCGTCGCCTCCCCGAGATGCGCCGACCAGGCGAATCGCGTACATCGCCGCGCGGGCGCGGACCAGCACTGTTCGCTGCCGCTACCAGGCTCGACAAGGTGCGGTCGAGCCTTTGTCCCGTTTCCCGAGAACCAGCGCCAGATCCGGCTTGCGATACACGCACGCCGAAACCCGTGTCCATATCCTCAGGCGGTTCATCGCCAACTCCCTACGCATGAACATATATACGTGAATCATCAAAAACGCATATTCACGTATACCAATGACGTGGATCCGATTATCGCGGCCGGCGCGGGTGACCCATGCGAAACGCACCGGCCGACAGGAAAGGAACCATCATGACCGACACCGAAGGCACGGAGGCGAGACGATCCGACGGCGAGGAGACCCAGTTCATCCAACCCATCCGCGACTACGGGCGCGCCGAGACGAAAACCGCTCGACCTGCCCCGCGCCACGATCGGCGGATACCGGGCCGACGCCGTGGAACGACGCGTCGCCGAACTCGAACGACGCCGCACGCTCGACCAGGCCGAGATCATCCGGCTCAAACGCGAGAACCACGCGCGGCAGACCGAGAACGGGGAGCTCAACCAGCGTCTGACCATGCTCGGGAGCAAAACAAGAAGCTCGAATACCAGGCGTCGAACCCCTACGAGCACATCGGCGTCGACATGCAGAACATGGTCAACGGCGCCAGGCCGAACGCAAGGCCATCTCGACAAGGCCGAAACGGAAGGGACCATCCTCGGCAAGGCGCGGGCCAAAGCCGAGACCCTGACCGCCGAAGCGAAGAAAAAGCGGACGAACAGATCGAACAGGCCACGCGGCGCAAACAGGGGATCGACCAGGAAGCCGACAGGAGAATCGGCGAAAGCCGCGAACAGGCGCAGAAACTCCTGTCCGACGCCAACACCGAAGCCGACCGGATC
>VOFB01001124.1_pt1 | contig 27049 bp, 20 predicted proteins | sample 5384141 | NCBI WGS metagenome assembly VOFB01 (sample SAMN12384721, study PRJNA508395) | human gut metagenome | isolation source: healthy gut A | host: Homo sapiens | reverse complement strand
GCATTGTCGTCGATCTTCACGTCGATCTTCACCATATAGGCGATCTCGTCGGTATCGAACGGCACGGCATAGAAAAAATCGCCGTTGGGTTTGTCCACGCGCATCATCGCTTCGGTGAACCCCAGCGGGTATTTTTCCTTTACGGCATCCTGCAGTTCGGGAGTCAAGTTGTGAAAGCTCGTTACGATATGTTTCTTCGTCGTATTCTGTTTAGCCATAGTAATGCTTGGAAATTTTCTGCAATTATAAGCAAAATTTACATATCGCACCACATCCGTAATTTTTTTTTGCATTTTTTTTGAATTTGCAGGATGTTATAAACAAAATACGTACCTTTACGCAGGTTATACTTATATTATGATACGCGAGAGAGTCGAAGAGCTGCGGCGGCAGCTCGAGTACCATAACTTCAGATATTACGTCGAAAACGCCCCTGAGATCTCCGACTTCGAATTCGACACGATGATGCGCGAATTGCAGGATCTGGAACGGGCGCACCCCGAACTGTCCGACCCCAATTCGCCCTCGGTGCGTGTCGGGAGCGACATCACGTCGGAGTTCCGGAGCGTAAAGCACCGGTTCCCGATGCTTTCGCTCGGCAACACCTATTCGCTCGACGAACTGCATGAATTCATCGCCCGCATCGAAAAGGAGGCAGGGCCAACGGAGTTCGTCTGCGAACTGAAATTCGACGGCACGGCCATATCGCTCACCTACGAGGACGGGCGGCTGCTGCGTGCCGTGACGCGCGGCGACGGCACGCAGGGCGACGACGTGACGGCCAACGTACGTACGGTGCGCACGGTTCCCCTGCGCCTGAGGGGCGACGACTGGCCGCCCTACTTCGAAATACGGGGCGAGATCCTGATGCCCTACGCCTCGTTCGACAAAATCAACGCCGAGCGCGAGGCGGCCGGGGAGACGCTCTTCGCCAATCCGCGCAACGCCGCGGCCGGGACGCTCAAGCAGCAGGCTTCGGCAGTGGTCGCGCGGCGCGGTCTGGACTGCACGCTCTACCAGCTGGCGGGCGACGACCTGCCCTTCACGAACCATTGGGAGAGTTTGCAGAAGGCACGCGAATGGGGATTCAAGGTTTCGGACCAGGTGCGCATATGCCGCACTGCGGAGGAGATAGACGCCTACATCGCCCATTGGGACGAGGGGCGCCATGCCCTGCCCTTCCCGACCGACGGCGTGGTGATCAAGGTCAACGACTTCGCCGTAAGGCGGCAGCTGGGATTCACGGCCAAGGCCCCGAAATGGGCCGTGGCCTACAAGTTCAAGGCCGAGCAGGCGCTCACGCGGCTGGACAGCGTGTCGTTCCAGGTGGGACGCACGGGAGCCATAACGCCTGTGGCGAACCTCGAACCGGTGCTGCTGGCCGGGACGACCGTGCGGCGTGCGACGCTGCACAACGCCGAGCAGATGGCCCTGCTGGACATCCGTCCGGGCGACATGGTATACGTCGAGAAGGGCGGCGAGATCATCCCCAAGATCACGGGGGTAGACCTCTCGCAGCGGCCTGCGGACAGCAAACCGTTCGAATACATCACCGTATGCCCCGAATGCGGCACTCCGCTGGTGCGCTACGAGGGCGAGGCGAAGCACTACTGCCCCAACCAGGGGCGGGATGCCCGCCGCAGATCGTCGGCCGCATCATCCATTTCATCCGCCGCAAGGCGATGGACATCGAAGGGCTGGGCGAGGAGACCGTGGAACTGCTCTATGAAAACGGGCTGGTGCACGACGTGGCCGACCTGTACGACCTGAAGGCTCCGCAGCTGGCGGAATTGCCGCGGCTGGGCGAGAAGTCGGCCGACAACATCATCCGGAGCATCCGGGGATCGGTCGAAGTGCCCTTCAGGCGCGTGCTGTTCGGGCTGGGAATCCGCTTCGTGGGCGAAACCACGGCCAAATACCTCGCGGAGCATTTCCGCTCGCTCGACGCCGTGATGCGGGCCACGCGCGAGGAGTTGACCCAGGCCGACGAGGTGGGCGGGCGCATCGCCGACGCGATCATCGAGTATTTCGCCGACGAGCAGAACCACGCCATCATCCGCCGCCTGCGTGCCGCGGGGCTGAAGTTCGAGGAGGAGGCGCGGGAGCTGGCGTCGGAGTCGCTCGCAGGCCGCAGTTTCGTGGTGTCGGGCAAGTTCTCGCGCAGCCGCGACGAAATGAAGGAGCTGATCGAAATGCACGGGGGCAGGAACCTCGCGGCCGTATCGGCCAACGTCGATTACATCGTGGCGGGCGACAACATGGGCCCGGCGAAGCTCAGGAAAGCCGAGAAGCTGGGCGTGAAGATCATTTCCGAAGAGGAGTTCATCGCCATGGTCGGCGGGCAGGAAGCCCCGGCGGCAAACGGGACGGAAGCCGACAGCGCAACAACGGCAAATACCGGAGGCAGGAACAATGGCGCCCCGGCCGCGACGGAAGGCGGGGACGGCGAACCCGTCCAACAAGGCGAGTTGTTCTGAGCCCCGCGGAAAAGGAATACGCATAAAAAACTACATAATGCCAAACAGAATCATATGATACGACACAAGCTCTGCGGCGTGGGGGCCGCCATGATAACCCCCTTTACACCCGAAGGAAAAGTCGACTACCAGGCGCTGGCATGCATGATCGACTATGTGATCGAAGGCGGCGTGGACTACATCGTGGCGTTGGGCACCACGGCCGAAACGCCGACGCTCTACATGCCCGAACGCGCCGTGATAGCCATGTTCATCACCAACCACATCGCGGGACGCGTACCGCTGGTAATGGGCTGCGGCGGCAATTCGACGTCGGAGGTACTGGATCAGCTGCGCGAATTCGACCTGCGGGGCGCGGACGCCATCCTGAGCGTGACGCCCTACTACAACAAACCGTCGCAGGAGGGGTTGTACCAGCATTTCCGCACCGTGTCAGAGCACTCGCCGCTGCCGGTGATCCTCTACAACATCCCGGGACGCTCGGGCGTCAACATGACGGCCGAGACGACGCTGCGACTGGCTCGCGGGATGAAGAACGTGATCGGCATCAAGGAGGCATCGGGCGACATCGAACAGATGCAGCACATCCTCGACCGGCGCCCCGAAGGGTTCATCGTGCTGTCGGGCGACGACGGCATGACGCTCGAGCTGATGCGCCGCGGCGGCGACGGCGTGATCTCGGTGGCCGCGAACGCTTTTCCCAAGCGGTTCATGGAGTGTGTGAACTACGCCAAGGCCGGGGAGTTCGACCGTGCGGAAAAGGCATACGAATGCCTCGACGAAGCGGTACATGCCCTGTTCGAAGAGGGCAACCCCGTGGGGGTGAAGTGCGCACTGGCCGAAATGGGCATAATCGGCCCGACGATGCGGCTGCCGCTCGTCGAAGGTTCGGGGGCGCTGCGCGAAAAGTTCCGCAAACTGATCGCGGAATACGATTTGCGCTGATTTGAGCGTTAGTGCCTAAAATACGAATATGAAAAATTTACTGCTGACATTGCTCCTGCTCCCGGCGCTGGCCGCGGCGAAAGTCCCCGTCGAGGAGGACATCGTCGCCAAGACGTCCGACCCCGATTCGCCGTTCTACTACACATCGCTGATGATGCGCTACAACGCGGGCGACGAGACGCTCACCGACGAGGATTACCACTACCTCTACTACGGCTACGCCCACCAGGAGAGCTACAAACCGATGGAGGCGAACCCCGACCTGGACAAGCTGCTGATGCTGGCATCGGGGCTCGATCCCGACAACCCGCTGGCCGAAACGCTCGACGCGATGCTCTACGTGGGCGAAGATGCGCTCGCCCGCGACCCGTTCAGCCCCAAGATCCTGAACCTGATGGCCTATGCCCACGGGGCGCTGGGCAACAAGCTGCAGGAGAAGATGTATTACAACAAGGTGAAGGGGGTGCTCCGCGCGATCGAGGATTCGGGAGATGCCCTCACGCAGAAGACCCCGCGCCATATCCTGATGTTCGACCATGCGCTCGACGTGATGGCATCGGAGGGTTACACCTACGGCAAGAGCCGCATCATCAGCCGTACGGTGGAATTCATCCCCTTCACGGCGCCCCGGATGGTCGGCGACAAGAAACGCAAAGGGCTCTATTACGACTTCGGCCGCGTATACTGGAACAAGCCCGAAGGATATACCTATAAACGTGACCGCACATGGCAATTCAACAACCTGAAACCCCGTACCTACAAATAATCCGGCGCACGCTGTGGCTGCTGCTGGCAGTGACGCTGCTCGCCGGGTGCGAAAAAACAGAGGAACGCGCAGGGCTGACCACGACGCAGGACGAAGTGGTATTGCGCAGCACGGCGGGTTCGGAGGCGGCATTCACGGTGTCGTCGACCGAAGCGTGGTCGCTCACCACCACGGGAAGCGGCTTCGACGTCTCCCCCACCCGAGGCGGCCGCGGGGAGACGACGGTAACGGTGAGGGCACAGGACGACAATACAGGCCACAGCCGCATCAAGTTAGGGACAGTGATGCTGAACCTGACCGCAGGAGGCGCGCAGTGCAGCGTCACCGTGTCGCAGAGTCCGGCGACGGCGACGCAGACCATGCTGCTCTACATGCCGGGACGGGATTTGCTGAAATTCTACAAACAGAATATCGACGGCGTCCTGAAAGCCGTCGATGCCAACGTTCCGGGCGACGGCCGCGTATTGGTCTGCTATCAGCCCAACGCGCACTCGCAGGCCGAAATGTACGAGGCGTATTTCAACGCCGAAAAGCAGGCGGCCGCATTCGCGCTGCTGAAAACCTACGACGATTTCGCGGCGGCCGATCCCGCATGCGTACAGCGCATGCTGAGCGACGTGGCAGCGCTCGCCCCTGCGCAGCATTACGGGATCATCGTCGGTTGTCACGGCAAGGCGTGGGTGCCCGCGAATCAGGGGGCACTCAGCTACTCGGCCCGGATGTCGAAGGAGCTGGAGGATTATGGATTCCGATGCCAGGGGCACTGCTAACCCGTTCGTTCGGCGACACGGGGCGGTCGATCGACATTACGAATTTCGCGGCGGCGGTCAAGGCCCAAAATTACAGACCCGACTACCTGCTTTTCGATGCCTGCTTTATGGCCAATATAGAGACGCTGTACGACCTGCGCGAATGCACGGACTACGTAATTGCCGCGCCCTGCGAAATCATGGCACAAGGATTCCCCTATGAGCGGGCGATGCCGTGGTTCTTCACCGACGGTGGCAAAGAATACAACCTGACAAAGGTATGCGAAGCGTTCTGGAACTTCTACATGAACGATGCAACGACCAAATCGGGCTGCATTTCGCTGGCCGTGATGGCGGAAATGGAAGGTATGAAGGAGATCATGCGGCATATCAACGCCGCGCCCCAAAAGACCTATGCGGAAGAGCTGCAAAGCTACGAGGGAATGTCTTCGCACATATTCTACGATCTGGGACACTGGGTCGAACTGGCCTGCAGCGACGCTGGGCTGAAAGAGGAGTTCAAAGTGCAGTTGGACAAGGCGTTCCCAAAAGCTGCACGGCTCAATACGCCGGAATTCTACTCGGCATATAACGGCCGGATGAACCCCGTCGCCTACTATTCGGGAGTGTCGTTCAGCGAACCATCGGACAAATACACCGAAGAGAACAAGCAGACGAGCTGGTACCGAGATACGCATTAATTGAAAAAGGGTGATTCGTAAGGAATCACCCTTTTTCATTATTCGTACTGGCCGGACTTGAGCCGTTCGACCTCCTCGCGGGAGAGGAAACGCCATGCACCGCGCTTGAGGTTCTTTTTCGTCAGACCCGCATAGTAGACGCGGTCGAGCTTGGTGACCGTGTAACCCAGGAATTCGAAAATACGGCGCACGATACGGTTGCGGCCGGAGTGTATCTCGATGCCGATCTCCTGTTTGTTCTCCTTGACATAGGAAATTTCGTCGGCGAAGATTTCGCCGTCTTCAAGTGTGATGCCCTCGGCGATGCGATCCATATCGGCACGCGCCAGGGGCTTGTCGAGCGTCACCTGGTAGATTTTCTTTTTCAGGTACGAGGGGTGCGTGAGCTGCTTCGTAAGGTCGCCATCGTTGGTGAAAAGCAGCAACCCGAGGCTGTTCTTGTCCAGACGGCCTACGGGGTAGATGCGCTCCGTGCAGGCACCTTCGACCAGATCCATGACGGTCTTGCCGGCATGGGGGTCGTCGAGCGACGTGACATAACCCTTGGGCTTGTTGAGCACGAGGTAGACCTTCTTCTCGCCCTGCACGCGGCTGTCGTTGAATTTCACCTCGTCGGTGGGAAGCACCTTGGTGCCCAGCTGGGTGACGATCTGGCCGTTGACCGTAACGAGGCCCGCAGTGATGAAATCGTCGGCCTCGCGGCGCGAGCAGAGTCCCGACTGGGCGAGAAAACGGTTCAGGCGCATTTCGCCGACCTGCTTTTCGGGCGTGAATTTCGGGTAGGACGCCGGTTTGTCGTCGTGCTTCCTCGGCCCCGGCTTATAGGGTTTGTCGCCGAATTTACGGTCGCCGTATTTCTTATCCCCGAACTTACGTTCACCGTAGGCGGGCTTGTCGCCATATTGGCGGCGCGGCTTGTCGCCGTCGCGGTGCTCGTAGCGGGGTTTGTCGCCGAATTTGCGCTCGCCATAGGCGGGCTTGTCACCGTACTGGCGGCGCGGTTTGTCGCCGTCGCGGTGCTCATAGCGGGGTTTATCGCCGGACTTACGCTCGCCGTAAGCCGGTTTGTCGCCGAACTGGCGGCGCGGTTTGTCGCCGTCGCGGTGCTCGTAACGGGGTTTATCGCCGGACTTACGCTCGCCGTAAGCCGGTTTGTCGCCGAACTGGCGGCGCGGTTTGTCGAATGCAGGGCGATTGTCCGCCGTGAAATGGGGATTGTAGGAGGCCCGCCCACGGGGCCCCTCGCTGGACGGTTGCTCCGAATCGGCAGCATCACGCTGTAAACGCGGGCGACGCTCGACACGCTCCGCCGTAGCAGTCACGGTACGCTGGCGCTTGTCGCGTCCGAAACGCGAAAGTACCGTGGTCGAGTCGTTTTTGTTGTCTTTCATACGTATTTGAATGAGTTTGTGGGGCAAAGGTAATCCATTTTTCCGGATTACGGCATATTGCAGACCCGATTTGGCGATAAAAGACAGGGGCCGTTACAAATTCGCCGCTTTTGCCTTATCTTTGCACCCGTAAACGACGTCCGGCAGGGGTTGCCGGACATCCCCGCCCCGCACCTATGAACATGAACCGCGAAATACTGCGCATCGCGCTCCCGAATATCGTTTCGAACATCACCGTACCGCTGATGGGAATCGTGTCGACGGCCATCGCCGGGCACTGGGGCGCGGATTCGGCGGCGACGATCGGCGCACTGGCCATCGGGGTGTCGATCTTCAACTTCATCTACTGGAACTGCTCGTTCGTGCGCATGGGGACCAGCGGACTGACGGCGCAGGCGTTCGGCGCGGGCAACTTCCGCGAATGCACCAACATGCTCGTAAGGGCGATGGTCGTGGCGGCGGGCATGGGATTGCTGATGCTCGCCCTGCAATACCCGCTGGGCGAGCTGGCCCTGTGGGGACTGAACGGCAACGAAATGACGCGCGAATATTTCTACGCCCGCATCTGGGCCGTACCGGCGGGCATCCTCCTGTTCGGGTTCAACGGCTGGTTCACGGGTATGCAGAATGCCATGATACCGATGTTCACGGCTATTTCGGTCAACGCGGTGCATGTGCTGTGCAGCCTTTGGTTCGCCTTCGGCATGGACATGGGGATCGTCGGCATCGCCTACGCCTCGGTGATCGCACAGTGGACGGGCGTGGGACTTTCGCTGCTGCTGCTCATGCTGCGCTACCGCAAGGTGCTGACGGGCATCGACTGGGCCGAGGTATTCGACATGAAACCGCTCAAAACCTTCTTCATCGTCAACCGCGACATCATGCTGCGTACGCTCTGCATCGTGGCGGTCTACACCTTCTTCACGGGGGCTTCGGCCCGCATGGAAGACCCGGTGCTGCTGGCCGTGAACACCCTGCTGTTGCAGCTCTTCACGCTCTTCTCCTACATGAACGACGGCTTCGCCTATGCCGCCGAAGCCCTCACGGGACGCTTCATCGGCGCCCGGGACGAAGGGGCGCTGCGCGACTGCCTGCGCCGCTGCATCGCGTGGGGCACGGCCGTGTCGGTGCTGTTCGTGGGAATCTACATCGTCTGGTGGCGCGACCTGGTGGGGCTGTTCATCGACGATTCGGCCGCAAACGCCGCGACGATCGTGGAGGTCGCCGGACGGTATATCGTATGGATCATCCTGATTCCGGTCGCCAGCGCCATGCCCTTCATCATGGACGGCATCATGGTCGGAGCGACCGAGACGCGCGTCATGCGCAACTCGATGTTCTGGGCCACGGCAGCCTATTTCGGCATCTTCTATATCGGGCATACGCTCATAGGCAACAACGCCCTGTGGCTCGCCTTCACGCTGTACATGTTCCTGCGCGGCGTGCTGCAATACTTCATGACGCACAGCCTGCGGACAATCTACCGCAAAGCCGGCGCATAAGGAAGGGGCGGTGAATCCCCGGGCAGGGAGAGGCCGGAACGGCCCGGGAGAGGCAACGTCCGGAATCAGGAAGGTTTCCTGCGATAACAGGCCGCATATCCGGGGATAATCACTAAATTAGCGGAACGGAACCCCCCAAAAACCCGCCATGATCTTATCCGAAAACGCACTCTATATCAAATATATCCGACTGAAAGAGGCCGGAGATTTGCCGCACGAATACCCCTATACGGTGCCCGCGCTGGCGGGGTTCAGCGGGTTGCGGTTCCGCCGCCCGGTGACGTTCATCGTGGGCGAGAACGGCATGGGCAAATCGACGCTGCTGGAAGCCATCGCCGTAAAAGCGGGATTCAATGCCGAGGGCGGGTCGAAGAACTTTCGGTTCGCAACGCGCGAGACTCATTCCCCGCTATACGGGAACCTCGTGCTCGGACGCGGGTTGCAGCCGCGCGACGGCTATTTCCTGCGTGCCGAAAGTTTCTACAACGTCGCCACCGAAATCGACCAGATAGCCGACGGCATACACCGCTATTACGGCGACAAGTCGCTCCACAGGCAATCGCACGGCGAAAGCTTCCTGAGCCTGCTCGAACACAGGCTCCGCGGGAACGGGCTCTATATCTTCGACGAGCCCGAGGCCGCCCTCTCGCCGTCGCGGCAGATGTATATGCTGTGCCGGATAAAACAACTCGTGGAAAGCGGATCGCAGTTCATCGTCAGCACCCACTCGCCTATCGTCATGGCCTACCCCGGCGCCGACATCTACGAGATCGCGGACAACGGGCTGCAACTCACCGAACTGGAGCAAACGCCGCATTACCTGCTGATGAAACGCTTTTGCCTCGACCACGAAGGTATGCTCCGGCAGTTGGGGTTCGGCATCCCGGAATCTTGAAGCGCGGGTCGCGCCACAGGCCGAATGTCCCGGAGATCGGCACAACCGCACAGGCATTTCGCACGGATGCCGCACAGGATTTGCACGGACGTCTCGCACGGATATTACCCTACGAATTCGACGGCACGGACATCACGACAGGCACATCGGCGCATGAAAAATCCCGGCTCCGTGTTTCGGAGCCGGGATTCCTGTAAGCGCAGGGCGGCAGCGCCGCCCCCGCAGGGAATTACTCTTCGCCTTTGGCTTCCTTGAGCAGGGTATTGTACTTGTTGTACTTGTCCATCATACCCTCCTCGTCGCGCAGGCGGAAGCAGATCGACTTGAGGAAGTCGAGCGTGTTGACGTCGTCCTTCTTCAGCTCGTATGCCTTTTCGAACCAGGGCACCGCCTCCATATAGACCGCATTCACCTCCTTCAGGTCGGTATCGTAGGCAGTCTGGCTGCTGTACTGCTTCTCGTTCATCACCTTGTTCATCTCGTCGGCCTTGATCGTGTAGAACACGCCCAGGTAATAATTGCCTTCGAACAGGTCGGGTTTCAGTTCGACGACCTTCTGGAACGATGCGATGCTTTCGTCGTAGTTTTTCAGCGCATAGAAGATACGGCCGCGGCCGAACCAGAGGTCTACGTTCTCGGGGTTGTCGGCAATGGCCGAGTCGATCAGCGTTACCAGGTCGGCAGGGTCGCCCACGCCCTCTTCGGCCGTGTAAAGCTGCATCAGGCCGTCGAGGATACGCTCGTTCTTCGGGAATTTCCCGATACCCGTGATCAGGGCGTCCTTGGCCAGCATGACGTTGTCCTGGCTGACGTTCTTCAGGCCGTAATAGCAGTGGAAGAGGTAGTAGTAGATGTTACCCTCCTCGTCGGTATACCCCAGGTCGATCGCTTTCTTGAGGTACTCGGCACCCTGTCCGAACGACGAGGGGTGCGCCGAACCGTCCACTGTGCGCAGGTAACCGGCATAGTAGAGCAGCGCGGGATCTGCGGCTGCGCCGTAAGCGGGGCTCGACTGTGCCCGGAAAGCCGTGGCATAGGCATCGGCGGCGGCAACGTACTCGCCCGTGTCGATACCCGTGTTACCAACCTGCGAACAGAAATCGCTGATCTGCTGCAACCCGTCCTTCGCCTTCGCAGCGCTCTTGGGGTCGATCTCGTAAGCCTTCTACCGCCGTACGGATCGTCAGCCCCGAACGGTTAATAATCATCAGGTCGTTCTCGTCGGTCACAGCCTGGATCGAAATCAGCTTGCCGGTTTTCTCCGTCACGTTGATCGTCTTCACACCCTTACCGCCGCGGTTGGTGATGCGGTATTCGTCGAGGTCGGTACGCTTGCCGTAACCGTTTTCGCTCAGCACCAGCACGTCCTGCGTCGCGGGTTCGATGCAGATCATGCCGACCACCTCGTCGGCCTCCTCGATCGAGATGCCGCGCACACCGGCGCCGACACGTCCGATCGGACGCACCGTGTTCTCGTTGAAGCGGATCGCCTTGCCTTCCCGGGCCGCGATCATTACCTCGGCGCTGCCGCTGGTGAGTTTGGCCTCGATCAACTGGTCGCCCTCGCGGATCACGATGGCATTGACGCCGTTCTGACGGGGACGCGAGTACGCTTCCAGTTTGGTCTTCTTGATCGTGCCGTCCTTGGTACACATGATGATGAAGTTGTTGTTCACGTATTCCGCATCGTCCAGACGCTTCACGTTGATATAGGCACGCACCTTGTCGTCCGGCTCGATCTGGATGACGTTCTGAATCGCCCGTCCTTTCGAGGAGCGCGTCCCTTCGGGAATCTCGTAAACCTTGAGCCAATAGCAACGGCCTTTCTCCGTGAAGAAGAGCATCGTATTGTGCATCGTGGCCATATAGATATGCTCGATGAAATCCTCGTCGCGCGTCGCGCTGCCCTTGGCGCCGACGCCGCCCCGGTTCTGGGTACGGTATTCGGCCAGCGGCGTACGCTTGATATAGCCCAAGTGCGAAATGGTGATGACCATCTCGTCGTCGGCGTAGAAATCCTCCGGGTTGAACTCTTCGGAAGCGTAAACGATCTCCGAGCGCCGTTCGTCGCCGTATTTGGCCTTCACCTCCAACAATTCGTCCTTGACGATCTTCATCTGCAATTCGCGGCTGCCCAGCACATCGTTGAAATAAGCGATCTGCGCCTCCAGCTCGTTGCGCTCGGCAACCAGCTTGTCGTGTTCGAGTCCCGTCAGAGCACGCAGACGCATCTCGATAATGGCCGAAGCCTGTGCGTCGCTCAAACTGAAGCGCTCCATCATGGCCTGCTTGGCCAGATCGGGATTCTTGGCTGCCCGGATGATGTGGATGATCTCGTCGATGTTGTCCTGCGCAATGAGCAGACCCAACACGATATGCAACCTCTTCTCGGCCTTGACCAGATCGAAGCGCGTGCGCCGCACGATCACGTCGTGGCGGTGCTCGACGAAATGCCGCACCAGATCCAGCAGATTGAGCATCATCGGACGACCGTTCACCAGCGCGATGTTGTTCACCGCAAACGAGGTTTGCAGCGGCGTATTCTTATAAAGGGTGTTGAGCACCACGCTCGCCACGGCATCGTGTTTCAGGATGACGATGATCCGCATGCCGTTCCGGTCGGACTCGTCGTTGATATAGGAAATGCCTTCGATCTTCTTTTCGTTGATAAGGTCGGCGATCTTCTTGATCATCTCCGCCTTGTTGATCATGTAGGGGATTTCGGTGATGACGATGCACTCACGGCCGCTGGCCGTATGCTCGATCTCCGTGCGGGCCCGCATGACCACACGGCCCCGGCCTGTCAGCAACGCTTCCCGAACCCCTTCGTAGCCGTAAATAATTCCCCCTGTAGGGAAATCGGGGCCCTTGACGTACTTGAGCAGCTCCTCACATGCTATCTCCGGATTGTCCACGAAAGCACAACAGGCGTCGATCACCTCGCCCAAATTGTGCGGCGCCATATTGGTCGCCATACCGACGGCGATACCGCTCGCGCCGTTCACCAGCAACAGGGGGATCTTCGTCGGAAGCACCGTGGGTTCGGGGATCGTATCGTCGAAGTTGAGCGTCCAGTCGACGGTCTCCTTGTCGATGTCGGCCATCACCTCGTCGGTGATCTTCTTCATGCGGGCCTCGGTGTAACGCATGGCTGCGGCGAGTCGCCGTCCATCGAACCGAAGTTACCCTGGCCGTCGACCAGCGGGTAGCGCATCGACCACTCCTGTGCCAGACGCACCATCGCGTCGTAGACCGACAAGTCGCCGTGGGGGTGGAACTTACCGAGCACGTCGCCGACGATACGGGCGGATTTACGCGTGGGTTTGTCGGAGTAGAGGTTCAGTTCCGCTTTATTTCCGATCTGAGCAACTTTAAGCCGATAAATATCGCCTCCGCGCGGAAGATTTCCGGGACGACGCCCCGTTTTTGCCCCTTTTCCGGCGATCTGACGGCCTCAAAAAAAATTCCCGGCAGACTGACGGCATCCGCTTGCGCGTTCCGGATCGTTTCACTACCTTTGCGGCCTCTATTTCCCGAACATGGCACAGATAAACACACCCAAGGAAGTACTCGCGCTGGCTCAGAAGTCGGCAACGGGCAAAATGCAACTCCCGGCGGGCAAGACCCTCCTGCTGGCATTCCTGGCCGGCGCATACATCGCCATGGGCGGACTCTTCTCGCTGATGGCGGGGTTCGGGTTCCCCGGGGTGGCCGAAGCGCCCGGGTTGCAGCGCCTGCTCTCGGGGCTGGTATTCCCGCTGGGGCTCATCCTGGTGGTATTCGCCGGGGCGGAGCTCTTCACGGGCAACAACGCCGTGCTCGTACCCGGGGCGCTGGGCCGCAGGTACGGATGGGGCAAGGTGCTGCGCAACTGGGGGCTGGTATACGCGGGGAATTTCATCGGGGCGGCCTTCTTCGCCTATTTCCTGGTGGTGCTGCCCGGCGTACTCTCGTCGGAGCTGTGGCGCGAAGCGGCCTGCAACGTGGCGCAGGCCAAGGTCTCGATGCCGTGGCTGACGGTATTCCTGCGCGGCGTGGGCGCCAACTGGCTGGTATGCCTCGCGGTATGGCTCGGGCTGAGTACCGACGACGCGGCAGGCCGTATGATGGGGTTGTTTTTCCCGGTCATGTGCTTCGTGGTGATCGGCTACGAGCACTGCATCGCCAACATGTTCTTCATCCCGCTGGGGATGATGCTGGGCGCCCCGGTGACGGCGGCGGACATGGTCGCCGCAAACCTGGTTCCCGCCACGCTCGGGAACATCGCGGGCGGCGGCATCTTCGTCGGCGGGCTCTACTGGTACCTCAACCGGAAATAGGGGTCAATCCGCCAGCCTGAGCCACAACCGCCCGTGGCGGAAATCGAAGACCACCCGGAATGCGGAGAAGAATTTTACGCCGAGGAAACCGTCGCCGGGGAGTTTCATCGGTTTGTCAAGCACCACGACAGGCAGCCCGCCGAAGGAGTAACACCCCATGAAAGTGGCGACGGCGGGCATCAGCACCCGCAGGGTCATCCCGCCCGGCGTATGGCCTTCCACCAGATCGACAGGGGCGCGTGACACGAATTTTCCGACCTCAGGTTTGAACGCAAAGAGTGCCAGCAGGTTGGCGTTGCCCAAATCGACGACCAGCCGCATCGGCATCGCACGGCTGCGTCCCCGGTCGTCGGACAAGCGCACCGTATCCATGACCCAGAACATCCCCGAATGCCCGTCGGGCACCAGTTCGTAGGCCTCCCACCCGTCACCGGGCTGCGGCAGGCTCCCGGATGAGAGCGGACGGAAAATGCCGCGGCGGACATCGAGCTCGAAAATACCGGGCGCGGCCACGCTGTCGGTCGTGAAGGTATGGAGCGGGTAGAGCAGGTCGCAGGGCTTGCGTCGCCGCAGATCGACGACATAGCTCTCGCACAAACTGCGCGTATCCCCCACCCTGAGCCCCGGCGCCAGTTTATAGCGGGCCGAATAGTCCGTGCCGCCGGCCATGCGGAAACGCACGGGGCGTTCGAGTTCGACGGGTTCGAAAAGCCCGGGGTGCGACCAGACCAGCGCGCTGTCGATCAGCGGAAAATAGACGCCCGATTCGAGGAACACCCGCACCGGTATGGAATCCCCTACGAAAGACGCCGCATAGAGCAGATCGCGCTCGCAGGTAAGCTCCCATGCCGTGCCGGAAGGCTGTTGCCCGGCCGGGCTTCCGGCTCCGGGAACCGAACCGGGCATATCCGCCGCAGGGCGGTCATGTCCGGCGGCAGGGGTATGCCCGCCCGCCGGCGACGGGTCTTCCGGCGCCGCAGCCAGCATCGCCGCGGGGATGGCGACGGACAACAGCAGCATAATCGGCCGGCGGAACATGGTCAGCGGAAGTCGATGAATTCGTACCCGGCGTAGTTATCCTTCGCAAAGGCCTTGAGCGGCGTTTCGAGGGGCTTGATGCCCAGCACCGAAACCTGCACCTGCTCGCCGTCGTAATCGTAGCGGAGCGACACGGGACGCATCGCGGCGGTATCGACCGTAAGGACGATATTGCCCGCCGAGGAGGTATTCCCCGGCGCAGGCGTCAGCCGCACCACGGCACGGCCTTCCTGCTCGCCGGCGAGCGAGGCCGCATATTCGCTGCCGAGGAAATCGAAGGCATGGACGGGGTTATTGAGGATATTGCGGCTGCCGGTGTCGACCACGTCGATCGTCACCTCGCGGCGGCGGTTGTCCACCTCGTAGCGCACGGCTCCGTCGCAGTAGACCTCGGCATCGCCCAGCACGAGGTAATAATTCTCCCCCTCGACGGCATAGCGCCCGCGCGTGACGTATTCGTCCGAGCGAACCTCGAACGACACCCCGTAGGCACCCAGCGCCCGGAAGCCGTCGCTGACCCCGGCCAGGATCGCGTCGGCACGGCCGGCGGCCGGAACATTATTTGCGGCAGCCGGAACATCCGCGGCAGCCGGAACTGCGGCGACGGATTGCATCGCGGAAAGCAGCAACAGGAGGGACAGGAGTCGTTTCATGGCAGCATCAGAATAGGCCCAGCTCCTGCAACTTGGCTTCGAGCGAGGGCATGTCGTGGAACAGAATGTCGCGCGGCTTGGCCCCCTGCTGGCGGCCGACGATGCCGGCGCGTTCGAGCTGCGTCATGATGCGACCGGCGCGGTTGAAGCCGACTTCGTAGTTGCGCTGGATCATCGAGGTCGAGATATTGCCGCCCGAAACGGCGTCGCGGGCGATCTCGGCGAAGAGCGAATCGTATTTCACGGGGGCGGAGTCCTCGCTGCCCATGCTCCCCGAAGAATCGCCCGTATCGGGCGTATAGTCGGGCAGCGAATAGGCCGAGGTATAGCCCTGCTGCTTCGATATATACTCGACGATGCGTTCGACCTCCTTGGTTTCGACCAGCGCGCACTGGATACGGATCAGTTCCCCGTCCTTCGAGAAGAGCATGTCGCCGCGGCCGATAAGCTGGTTGGCGCCCGGACGGTCGATGATCGTGCGCGAGTCGATCATCTGCATCACGCGGAAAGCGATGCGCGCCGGGAAAGTTGGCCTTGATGCCGCCCGTGATGACCTTCACGTCGGGACGCTGCGTGGCGATGATGAGGTGGATGCCCACCGCACGCGCCTTCTGCGCGAGGCGCATGACGGGCCCCTCGACCTCGCGGGCGGTCATGATGAGGTCGGCGAACTCGTCGACCACCACAACGATGTAGGGCAGGTAGCGGTGCCCGTTGAGCGGGCTGAGCCGCCGGGCGGTGAATTTCTCGTTGTACTCGGCGATGTTGCGCGCCCCGGCTTTCTTGCAGAGTTCCAGGCGGCTGTCCATCTCCGTGCAGAGCGAATTGAGCGTGTAGACCGCCTTCTTGGGGTCGGTGATGATGGCATCGTCCTCGGACTCCATCTTGGCGAGGAAGTGGCGCTCGATCTTGGCATAGAGCGAGAACTCGACCATCTTGGGGTCGATCATCACGAACTTCAGCTGCGCGGGGTGCTTGCGGTAGAGCAGCGAGGTGATGATGGCGTTCAGTCCCACCGACTTGCCCTGTCCCGTGGCACCCGCCACCAGCAGGTGCGGCATCTTGGCCAGATCGAACACGTAATTCTCGTTCTGGATCGTACGGCCGATCACCACCGGGAGCTCGGCCTTCGACTCCTGAAAACGCAGCGAACGCACGGCGGAGTACATCGACACCACCTGCTTATCGCGGTTGGGCACCTCGATGCCGATGGTTCCCTTGCCGGGGATAGGGGCGATGATGCGGATACCCAGCGCCTTGAGGCTCTGGGCGATGTCGTTTTCGAGCCCCTGGATCTTCGAGATCTTGACGCCCTGCGCCTGCACGATCTCATAGAGCGTGACCGTGGGGCCGACCGTGGCCTTGATACGCTGGATCGGAATGCCGAAATTCTTGAGCGTCTCCTCGATGCGGGTCTTGTTGTCGAAAATCTCCTCGTCGCTCACTTCCGAGTCGGAAACATAGTCTTCGAGCAGCGTCACGGGCGGCTTGTGGTAGTTCACGAGGTCTTTCAGCGGGTCGTAGCTCTCGGTCGGGATCGCCTTTTCATCGACCAGACGGGCTTCGTTGGCCTCGACGGTCACGACGACGCCCCCGGCAGGAACGGGTATCTCGGTAAACGGCCCGTCGGGGAGCGGCTCCCCGGATACAGGAGCGGCAGCGGAGGGCATCCCGGCAACAGAGGGCATCCCGGCAGCCGGGGCCGGTGTCCCGACGGGGTCTTCCCCGCCCAGGGATAATTCGGTGAAAGGTTCGTCGGACACAGGCGCAGCAGGCCGGACAGCAGTGCCGGCGGCAGGACGCACCGCGGGGCGTTCCAGCTCGACAAGCCCGCTGGGGCCGATCACCAGCCGGCCTTCGGGGCGCGACAGGTCGACCTCGGTAAACTCGCCGTCGTCATCGGATGCGGCGGCCTCTGCCGCCTGCGGGGCTTCGGGCACAATGGGCATGCCGTCGGGGCCCAGTTCCACGAACGGATTGTCGTCCGCATCGCGGCGGGCGGCCTGCGGGGCGGCGGGAGTCCCGGCGGCAGCAGGCCCGGGAGTACGCACGGCGCGGGGCATTTCCGGCACCGGACGCTGCACGGCCAGTTCGGGTTCGGGACGGCGCACGACCACCTCGGGCTCCGCCTTCACGGCAGACTCCACGGCCGGAGTGTCGGCCGACCGCCTGGCAGGCCTCTCCCCGGGATTCCCGGCGGATTCCGCGGCTACGGCAGCCGCATCCCCGGCGGCATCGGACGTTTGCCCGTGCGCGTGCACGACCTTATGTTTGACGATCTCTACGATCCTGCCGCTCTTGTCGACCATGACGTTGCCCGCACGGTTGACCTTGTTGATGAAGTTGCGGTTGATGAATACCCCCGTAAGGATCCAGCAGCCCAGCAGCAGGATCAACGTCCCCAGCACCCCGATATGCGTGCGCAGCAGCGCTGCGGTCTCGATGCCGAAGGCACCGCCCCACCCCGTCGAACTGCAAAGGCTCCACTTGTCCGAGAAGGCGAAGCCCAGCGTCAGCGAACCGAGGATCAGGATGAGGAAAAGCGAGAGGATCGAATGGTTGAACAGCAGCGGACGCTGGCGGATGACGCGCACGCCGACGAGCACCACCATCACCGGGATCAGAATGCCGAAGACGCCGAACGAGTTGTCGACCAGCAGGCGTCCCAGCCTGGCACCCGCCCAGCCGCAGAGATTTCCGGGCTCGACGCCCAGCGTGGCACGTTCCTCGGGCGAGAGCAGCAGCCCGCTCTGGTCGGCCGCCCAGGTAAAAAACGAGAACAGTACGGCCGAGGCGGCGAACACCCCGATGAAAAGCAGCAGCAATCCTGCGACCCAGCGCGCACTGTCGCTGTTGGAACGCTGGACTTTCTGCCGTCCGTTGGGGGATGAGGATGTATTTTTAGATGCCATCTGTGTTGCGCTTGATTTTTATCAAGCGAAGTTACGCATTTTTTTCGACATTTCGGAATATCGCGATGTAAAATCGGGTTCGGAAGCGAATCCGGCGCTATTAAAGTGCCCCCAAGGCCTTGCGTTCCAGGCGGAGGCGGTAGGCCTCGTCGGCAAAGGTGCGGAACGTATATTCCGCGCGGTGGGCGGGGTCGACGTGCAGGCCGTAACGGTCGAGCAGCTGGACGACGCGGCGGGCGACGGCGGGCGACGGATCGACGATTTCGACGCCGCGGCCCGCGACGACGCGTTCGAGGACGGGAAGCAGGAAAGGATAGTGCGTGCAGCCGAGCACGATCTGGTCGGCCCCGTGCTCCAGCATCTCCGCGACGGCGGCACGGACGGTAGCCTCGGCCTCGGGCGTAGCTTCGAGGTCGTTTTCGACCAGTTCGACGAAGCCCCGGCCTGGCGCCGTGACAAGGTCTACGCCGTCGCCGTACCTGGCCGCCGTGCGGCGGAAGAGCTCGCCGTCGAGGCTCCGTTCGGTAGCCAGTACCCCCACCACCCCGCTGCGGGTATTCAGGCAGGCGGGTTTCACGGCAGGCTCCATACCCACGATCGGCAGCGCCGCATAGTTCGCCCGCAGGAAATCGATCGCGGCGGCCGTCGCCGTATTGCAGGCCACGACGACCAGCTTGCACCCCTGCGCCACAAGGAAGGCGACCGCTTCGTCGGCAAGGCGCCGCACCTCCTCGCGGGGGCGCGACCCGTAGGGGCAGTTCTTGCCGTCGCCCAGATAGAGCAGCGACTCCTCCGGCAGCAGACGCCGCACCTCGCGCCAGACGGTCAGCCCGCCCAGCCCCGAATCGAAAACACCGATGGGTGCATTATTTGAAAGTTTATCCACGTCTTTCAGGAGTTGCAGCATATCATCGTCCGCGGCACGGCCGCGTCGTATCGTTCGCTGCGGTTTCCGCGCCCCCGGGTACTCCCGGGGCCGCAGCCGCAGGGTCTTTTCTATTTCAGGCCGAGTTGCCTCAGGATATGCTCCACGACCTGGTCGTCGGACATCGCATCGCAGTCGACGACCAGATGCGCCTGCGCATAGAAGGGTTCGCGCACGGCCATATCGCGTTCCATGAAAGCGACCAGTCCGGCATCGTCCAGCCCCCGCAAGCGGGGACGTTTCCGGCGTCCGTAGGGGCTCAGGCGGCGGGCGATTTGCTCCGCAGTGCGGTGCAGGAAGACGGTATGCCCCACGCCGTTCATGCGCTGCATGTTATCGCTCCAGGTGGGGAGCCCCCCGCCCGTCGAGACCACCGTTTCGCCGCCTGCGGCGATCGCCCGTTCGAGCGCTTCGCGCTCCGCTTCGCGGAACCGTGCCTCGCCTTCATAACGGAAGACATCGGCCACGGAGGCTCCCGCCTGCTCCTCGACCAGCGCATCGGTATCCACGAAGCCGACGCCCAGCCTGCGCGCCAGCTTGCGCCCGAGGGTGCTCTTGCCGCATCCCATGTAACCGACCAAAAAGAGGGGTTTCATCGCCGGCAGGTCAAAACAGGTTCAGTTGTTCGGGGTCGATCACCTCGTCGGCATCGCCCCGGGCGCGTTCGATCTCGAACTCCACCCCGCCGGAAACAGCCGCAGCGTCGCCGGCACCGGCATCCGCCGCCCCGTCATCCGCCCCGCCGCCGGAGAGCAGGCCGTCGGGAATCTCCCCGGCATCGCCGTCATCCGAAGGTTCGGACTCGGGCGGCAGTTCGGGTTCGATGAAGCGCAGCGTAGCGACCTCGTAGGTCGTCAGGCGCTTGCCCTTGGCGCGGTGGCTCTTGACGCCGACGAATTCGTCGACGTCGACCTCGTCCGCGGGACGCGACGCATGCGCCCCCTTGTAGGTGATTTCGAGCTTGGCGCCCGTGCGTTCCGTCACGGCGACCAGGTCGGCCTGTCCGTCCTCGTCGAGGAAGAACTGCATCTTGTCGCTCATCTCGGCCGTGAAGCGCTTCATGTAATAGAACTGCTGCGAACGGTCGTAGTAGCAGACGCTGTAGATGCGGTCGGGCTCATAGCGGCTCACGCGCACGGTCTCGTCGGGGAAGTGCTGGCCGAGGTCGTAACCCGTGATGTAGTACTGGTTCTTGGAGGTCCAGACGATGATCTTGTCGTCGCCCTTGAACTCGCCCAGCAGCTTGCCGCGGCCGTCGGCGTTCAGGCGGCGGACATCCTCGTCGAACCAGACGTTCTGGCCGCCGAGCGTCGAGGTGCCGCGCTCCTTGAGGACGATCTTGTGGATGCCGTAGCGCGAGAAGAGGTTGCCCTGGCTCTGGCGCCCCTTGATGGCGAGGGTCGAGAAATCGAGGTCGACGATCACCTTCTTGAGACGCGGACGGGGCTTGAAGTAAACCTTCAGCACCTCGGCCTCACCGTTCGGATTGACAGACATATAGAGTATCTCGCTCTTGGGCGTACCCTTGGTGATGTCGTACTCCTTGTCGCGCGTGATGGCCTTGATGGCGCAGCGCTTCATCATGATCGGGCCGTTCTTGCCGTCGCGGTACAGCACGTTGTAGATCGTGCGCTCGTCGTTGCGCTTGAAGACGCCGATGTAATAGATATTCTTGTCGAAGAAGGCCTTGTCGCTCACCTTGGTGATAATGTAGCGACCGTCCTTCGTAAAGACGATCACGTCGTCGATGTCCGAACAGTCGCACACGAACTCGGCGTCCTTCATCGACTTGCCGATGCCGAAGAAGCCCTCGGCGCGGTCGACGTAGAGCTTGGCGTTGGTCACGGCGACCTTCGTGGCCTCGATGTTGTCGAACTCGCGCAGTTCGGTGCGGCGCTCGCTTGCCCTTGCCGTACTTGTCGCGGATACGCTCGTAATAGGCTACGGCGTATTCGGTAAGATGGTTCAGATCGTACTGCGTGGACTTGATGTCCTCCTCGATCTGACGGATCTCGTTGTCGGCCTTGTCGCTGTCGTAACGCGAAATACGGATGAACTTCAGCTCCGTAAGCCGCTGCACGTCGGAGAGCGTCACCTCGCGGCGGAGCAGTTTCTTGAACGGCTCCAGCCCCTTGTCCACGGCGGCGTAGGCCTCCTCGCGGCTCTTGCAGCCCTCGATGAGCTGGTAGAGCTTGTTCTCGATGAAGATGCGTTCGAGCGACGCGGCGTGCCAGGCTTCGTTCAGTTCGCCGAGCCGGATCTCCAGCTCGCGTCCCAGCAGCCACTTGGTATGCTCGGCCGAGCGGCGCAGGATTTCGCTCACGCCCAGGAAATGGGGTTTCTCCTCCCAGATGACGCAGGCGTTGGGAGAGATCGAAACCTCGCAGTCGGTGAAGGCGTAGAGGGCGTCGATGGTTTTGTCGCTCGACTCGTCGGGCGAAACCTGGATGATGATTTCGACCTTGTCGGCCGTATTGTCATCGACCTTCTTGATCTTGATCTTGCCCTTGTCGTTGGCCTTGATGATCGACTCCTTGATCGACTCGGTGGTCGTCGTATAGGGAATTTCGGTAATGGCCAGCGTCCGTTTGTCGATCTTCGATATCTTGGCGCGCACCTTCACCGCCCCGCCCCGCAGGCCGTCGTTGTAGCGGCTCACGTCGGCCATGCCGCCCGTCGGAAAGTCGGGATAAAGCTGGAATTCGCGCCCCTCGAGGTGTGCGATGCAGGCGTTGATAAGCTCCACGAAGTTGTGGGGCAGGATCTTCGACGCCAGACCCACGGCGATGCCGTCGGAGCCCTGCGCCAGCAGCAGCGGGAACTTGATCGGCAGCGTGACCGGCTCCTCCTTGCGACCGTCGTACGACAGCATCCACTCGGTGGTTTTCTTGTTGAAGACCACTTCGGAGGCGAACTTCGACAGGCGCGCCTCGATGTAACGCCCCGCGGCGGCCTCGTCGCCCGTGAGGATATTGCCCCAGTTACCCTGGCAGTCGATCAACAGGTCCTTCTGCCCCAGCTGCACCAGCGCATCCTTGATCGACGCGTCGCCGTGGGGGTGGTACTGCATGGTCTGCCCCACGATGTTGGCCACCTTGTTGTAGCGGCCGTCGTCGATCACCTTCATGGCGTGGAGAATGCGCCGCTGCACGGGTTTCAGGCCGTCGTCGACATGGGGCACGGCGCGTTCGAGGATCACGTACGAAGCGTAGTCCAGGAACCAGTTCTTATACATGCCCGTCAGTTTGCGCACGCCCCCTTCGTCCTGCGTCAGGCGGTCGAACTTGCCCGCCCTGGCCGGGGCGTCGGCGGCAGGGGCCGCGTCGGCCGCATCGCCGGCGGTCTGAGGGGTCGGGGCCTCTTCGTTGAGCGGCTCGTCCCGCCCGATGGTATCTTTTTCTTCTGCCATATTCCTTTAGCTGATTGCAAGGTCCTGCTCGACGATATCCTCCTCGATGCGCAGGTTGTCGATGATGAAGCCCTGCCGTTCGTAGGTGTTCTTGCCCATGTAGAACTCCAGCAGGTCGTGGATCGGGTCGTCCTTGGTGATGCGAACCTTGTCCAGGCGGATATTCTCGCCGATGAATTCGCGGAACTCGTCGGGCGAAATCTCGCCGAGGCCCTTGAAGCGCGTGATCTCGGCATTGGCGCCGCAGCGTCCGACGGCTTTTTGCCGCTCCTCCTCGGAGTAGCAGTAAAACGTCTCCTTCTTGTTACGCACGCGGAACAGGGGGGTTTGCAGCACGAACAGGTGCCCCTGGCGGATCACGTCGGGGAAGAACTGCAGGAAGAAGGTCATCATCAAAAGGCGGATGTGCATGCCGTCGACATCGGCATCGGTGGCGATAATCACCTTGTTGTAGCGCAGGTTGTCCATATCCTCCTCGATATTGAGCGCAGCCTGAAGCAGGTTGAACTCCTCGTTCTCGTAGACCACCTTTTTGGTCAGCCCGTAGCAGTTGAGCGGCTTGCCGCGCAGCGAAAAAACCGCCTGCGTGCGCACGTCGCGGCTCGTCGTGATCGAACCCGAGGCCGAGTTGCCCTCCGTGATGAAGATCATCGACTGCTCGGCCAGGTCGTTCTTGTCGGTGCGGTGTATCTTGCAGTCGCGCAGTTTCTTGTTGTTGAGCGACACCTTCTTGGCCGTCTCGCGCGCCTTCTTCTGGATGCCCGAAATCGCCTTGCGCTCCTTTTCGTTCTCGACGATCTTCTTCTGGAGCACCTGCGCCGTCTCGGCATGCTTGTGCAGGTAGTCGTCGAGGTGCTTGCCGATGAAATCGAGCACGAAGTTGCGCATCGAGACGCCCGGCTCGATCTCCTTCGACCCCAGCTTGATCTTGGTCTGCGACTCGAAGACCGGGTCGGTGACCTTGACCGAGATGGCGGCGATGATCGACGTGCGGATGTCCGACGCATCGTAATCCTTGTGGTAGAACTCCTTGACCGTTTTGGCGATCGCCTCGCGGAAGGCCGCCTGATGCGTGCCGCCCTGCGAGGTGTACTGGCCGTTGACGAACGAGAAGTAGCTCTCGCCGTAACCCGTGCCGTGGGCGATGGCCACCTCGATGTCGTCGCCCGAAAGGTGGATCGGCGCATAGAGCGGCTCCTCGGTCATGTTTTCGTTCAGCAGGTCCAGCAGGCCGTTTTTCGAGACGTAGCTGTTGCCGTTGAAATTGAACGTCAGCCCCAGGTTCAGGTAGGTGTAGTTGCGCACCATCTGCTCGACGTATTCGAGGTTGTAGGCATACTCGCCGAAGACCTCCTCGTCGACGCGGAACGAGATGAAGGTGCCGTTTTTCTCGCGCACGCCGCTCTCCCACTTGTCGCTCACCTCGAGCCCCTTGGCGAAGGTCACCGTGCGGGCCTCGCCGTCGCGTACCGAACGGGCCGTGAACTCGCTCGAAAGCATGTTGACGGCCTTGACGCCCACGCCGTTCAGACCGACGGTCTTCTTGAAGGCCGTACCGCCGTACTTGCCGCCGGTATTCATCTCGCTGACGGCCGCCGCGAGCGATTTGAGCGGGAATGCCGCGCCCGTAGTCGCGCACCGACACCACCTTGTCCTCGATCGAAATGTCGATCTGGCGGCCGGCCCCCATGATGAACTCGTCGACCGAGTTGTCCACGACCTCCTTGATGAGGACGTAAATGCCGTCGTCGGCCTGCGAGCCGTCGCCCAGCTTGCCGATATACATGCCGGGGCGCAGGCGGATGTGCTCCCGCGGCGAGAGGGTAACGATGGCGTCGTCGCCGTAGTTGTCGTTCGGATTGGTATTGAGTAAATCTGCCATAGTCTATTTTCGGTTTCGGATCTGGGCAAGGGCCGCGCTCATGGCGTCGTGCACCTCCTCCATCAGCACGTGCGTCTCGGTCGAGACGACCTTCGCGGCCGGTACGGGGGGCAGCACGCGGATGGTGATGCGGTTGCCCCAGTTGAACATCGCGTTCTTGCGGATAAGCGTCTTGGTGCCGTCCAGCACCACGGGGAGTATCTCCACGCCCGCCTCCCGGGCCAGCGTGAAGGCGCCCGCCTTGAAGCGGTGTATCTCGCCGTCCTTGGAGCGCGTACCCTCAGGGAATACGGCCACCGAAGCGCCGCGCGAAATCCATAGTTTGCCGTCGCGGACCATCTGCTCCAGCGCTTCGGAAGCGCGACCGCGGTTGATGCAGATGTCGCCGTGGAGGATGAGATACTGCCCGAAGAAAGGCGTCTTGAAGACCTCGCGCTTGGAGACCCAGCGGAAATTGAGCGGGATGTAATAGAGCGTCGGGATGTCGATCACCGTATTGTGGTTCAGCACGATGACGTAGCTTTTCTTCCGGTCGACATGTTCGAGCCCCTCCACACGCTGCCGCCAGCGGGGCGGAATGGCGAAGAAGGTGCGCACCAGGATGCGTGACAGCTCGTGCACCACGCGGCGGCCCTTGTCGAAGGGATAGCACACGACCAGCGCCAGGGCCGACAGGATCATGAAGAAGGTGCACAGCAGCACCAGGAAGATATAATAAACCGCGCTTATCATAGTTTCAGCATTTTTTGCCGGGCATTCCCGCCCCGCCGTGCCTGCCCTGCTGCCGGATCGCGTCGGAAACGGCATGGCGGAGCGTTCGGAATCACATCGGGGGACAATGAGCCATAATAATTCAATCTGCAAATTTAGGAATTATTCGCGGGATTCCAGCCTCGCGGCGCACGATTTTTCAACAAAATTTCGACGACACCTATTTTATCGGGGACAGCCCTCCCCCGCTTTCCGCGACGCAGAAAGCGTACGCCGACAACTATACAAAGGCGGAATGCTGACGGGGGTGCGGGACGCGGCAGCCGGCCGGTCGCCGCAGGTAATAGGCAGCAAAGCGGGAGATTCCGTTTTGAATTTCCTGCCTTTTTTATAACTTTGTGCCATACATATTAGCGAAAGCTATTGTTTTTGGGTAGATAAAACGACCAATTTTAACGAAGCCAAGAAAACAGTAGTATTCCCGCGTCACGCGCGGGCTCTACCTGTTTGGCTTCGGGTGCTTGGTCGTACCCATCTACCGACAGAGGGGAGTCCGCGTTTTTTCATGCATGAACGGTCACCCCTCCCCCGGAAAAGGATAATTTTTTCGTAAAATTTAGTACTATGCATTGCAAAGTATAAATATTTTTACATATCTTTGCCCCGTCAACTAAAATGCAGTGCAGATTACAAACAACGACAGAATAGTATGAAAAAACTTATCTTCCTCATCGTAATACTGGCGCTGGCCGCCGCAAACGCATTCGCAGCCCGCATCTATCCGGCCGAGGGCCGCGTGGTGGACGAACAGGGACAGGCCGTGGAGTACGCCACGGTCGTGCTGCTGAAAGGCAGCGACCAGGTGGCGGGCATGGCCACCGACGACACGGGCCGCTTCGTGCTGAAAGTGCCTTCGGGCGAGTATACCCTGTCGGTACAATACCTCGGGTTCGACCCCGTCGTGCGGCAGGTGCGGGTCGAGGAGAACAACGACCTGGGCGAGATCGTGATGAAAAGCTCGGCGACCCGGATCGAAGGCGTGGTGGTCAAGGCGCAGCTCATCCGCCGCGAGGCCGACCGCTTCGTGGTCGACGTGGCCAACGCCCCTGCGGCGATCGGCAAGGACGGCATCGAGCTGCTGGAACGCGCACCGGGCGTTTGGATCGACGACGAGAAGATCTCGATAAACGGCAAGTCGGGCTCGAAGGTCTATGTCAACGACCGCGAACTGCGCATGGAGCCCGAGCAGCTGCTCACCTACCTGCGCTCGCTGCGCGCCGAGGAGATCCAGAAGATCGAGGTCGTACCGACGACGGGCGCCGACTACGACGCCGATTCATCGGGCGGCATCATCAGGATCACGCTCCGCAAGCGCCGCGAAAACGGGTTGGACGGATCGCTGTCGATGCGCACCACACAGAACGGGCGCCACCACTTCTATACGCCGAGCGGCAACATCAACATCCACACGGGGCGCCTCGACCTCTATGCCTCGGCATGGGCCGACCTGGGAAAGGACACGGCCGTCTCGGACGAACACACCGACTACACCACGGGCGACACGAACCTCACGTCCCATTCGGAAATCACCGAACGCGACCGCAACTTCGGCGGCAGCATCGGCTCGGTATTCGAAATAAGCCCCAAGCACAGCATCGGCGCAGAGTTCGAATACTGGCGCAACAACGAAAAGGGCCCGAACGACTCCTATACCGACTTCACGGACGCGGGTGCCGTAACCCGCACGGAAAGCCGCTACGGCATACACAACATC
>VOFB01003443.1_pt1 | contig 27062 bp, 45 predicted proteins | sample 5384141 | NCBI WGS metagenome assembly VOFB01 (sample SAMN12384721, study PRJNA508395) | human gut metagenome | isolation source: healthy gut A | host: Homo sapiens | reverse complement strand
GGTGGGGTTATATCCACTTACAACGCCTTCTGCTTACCCCCCCATACTACAGCATCCCCATACCATTCGTTTTCATCCACATCCGTAAACGTTGTCTTTTCTGTAACTTCCGGACTTCCAGCCATCCGGTACAACGCAGTCAGGAATTGTGCCCGGCTGAGTTTCTCACTGGCACCAAAGCTCTCTTTATTCAGACCGGTCATGATTTCTCTCAGAAGCATATCTTTGACTCCTTCATAGTACCATTCACCCTCCTTCACATCCTTATATGTAAATTCAGCTTTTTATCAGATTCTCTTTTTGCATTTACCAGTGAAGTATATAAATTCTGATATACGGCAGCATTTGTAACTCCCTGGGAGTTATCCATTGTCTTATCCAGAAACGGAACATAGCCGGTTTTTAATCTGGTATTCTCTTCTGCACGATATTCCCCCTGGGCATATCCATAATAGTTCAGCGGATCCTTATCATTATTTCCCTGAATAGAAGAATCGTAGTTTTCAGTCAACTCTGAGGGAACCTCATCCTTCTCTGTCTCAAGGAATTTTCTGGCCTCCTCTGCCGCATCCTGATATGCCTGATAGCTTTTCTTCGTATAATCTTCTGATTTTGCAGACTCAGCCTCACTTAACAGGCTCAGAAGAGACGCCTTGTTCTCTGTCTTTTCAATCGTAAAATCACCGGCGTATTTATTTCCGTCATTATCGTAAGTTTTAATCGTAAAGGAATTCTCACTAAAATCTATGACAGAAAAGGTAGGATTCTTCATGTTGTTCCGTTCTGCAATATAATACTGTTTTACCTGATTCAGATTGTAATATTTGCTTCCGGAAGCAGAACCTGCTGCAATATACAAGGTTCCATCCGGATCCACAACCGATGTCTGTCCATAGTCGATCGCTTTTCCATCTACAATCTGGTAGGTCCTTGCATAAGAGTGATCATGTCCGGTCAGGCAGATATCAATATCGAATTGATCCATCAGCGGTGCGAAAATTGTACGGAGATTTGCTCCGTCCACATCAGAATGGGGTTCGCCGGAACCATAGATATCGTGGTGAAACATCACAACCTTCCACCTTGCATCCGAATGACTCGCAGCAGCCTGATTCATCAACGCTGTATGCTCTGCAATATTTCTGTTATTACTATTGAGAATGATAAACAGCACCTCTCCATAGCTGTAATAATAATCCCCGCCGGAATTTGTTGCTCCAAGCTCACTGGCATTCGGATTATTATAATGATATTGATAATCATCTCCAAGACTCTCATGATTTCCAATAGTTGTTGAAATCGGCAGACTTCTTAATTGTTTCGGAAAAGAGAATCCTGCGAACTCCAATTCACGGATATAATATTTATTAGGACTTGAATAATCAATCTGATCACCTGCCGATAAGATGAAGCTGGCATCCGGTGCGATTTCTTCCGCCTTCCCAAGTGTTTTCTGCCAACCCGACAGATCATTTGCAATATTCTGATCATCTACGGTTCCCTGACCGGATGATCCGGAAGCGCCAATCTGCGGGTCACCCACCAGTATCGTCTGAAAGTTTTTGAAACCGTGAGACTTATAGGTATATACTTCGGACCACTTTGCATTCTTCCCACTGTCAGACGTATAGCTGTAATAGTACGTTGTATTTTCTGCGATTGCGCCCTCGCCGGTTGTCACTTTATTGGAAGCCACATACGTTTTTCCCGCACCGCTTTCATTATCTGTCGTTTTGTCTATATCCGTTGCTGTCCCAGTATATACAACCGCATCCGACAGATCCTGTTTTGTCCCAATCTTTACTGCAGGGGTTCCTTTTTCTTCTGAATACCATGCAAAGTTCAGTGCCGTTTCATCCGTTCCTGGTGTCAGTATGTTCCTTCCTGCATCAATACGCCAATCGTATCCCTCCTCCTTTTGTGCTTCTTCCATGGGCTGTGTCTCTTCTGCAGCGGTATACTGCTCATCTCCCTGTACCTCTGCCAATGCACTTACACCTGTACCGGATAACACAGACATTACAACCAACAATGCCCAAATTTTTTTCGCTTTCATAATCTGTTAACCTCCTTGTGCTAATTCTTTCAGTCAGTTCTTCTGTCCTGCATTCGTATTATTACTTATTTTCGACCAGATTTCAATCGCTTTTGCATACTCTTAGCAATCTTTAACACATCCCATATTTGCCCTTAACCTGCCTCTTACATTTTCTGCTCTGCAGCTTTACAGTCATTTTACAGATACCGTATCTGAATCATGACCACCGGCTTAGCCGGTGGTTTGCACTGCCCCTATAAGGGGCTCATCCTGCTTGCGCCCGGAAGGCGCACTGAGAGGGTCCGCCTCTTGCACTGCTTTTCACAGGCTGGCCCTAAAGGGCCTTTCTCAGTGCCTCCTACTTCCTGCGCATCCCCTTGGGATTTGCTTATTGCTTCCGTTTCCCGGCCTAGCCTTTTTAGGCTTATTTTTTCTGCCTTTTTTACCGGCTCACCCGTAAACGGGTCTATGTATTCATTTAACGTTAACTGATCATATTCTAAATCATTTTTTAATTGATTCTGAATATATTCTTGAATTTTCTTTGCATTTTTCTCCTACCGTATCTACATAGTATCCTCGACACCAGAAATGGCGATTCCCATATTTGTATTTCAGATTTGCATGCTTCTCAAATATCATGAGCGATGACTTTCCTTTTAAATACCCCATTATTTCTGATACGCTATATTTAGGTGGTATTCTTACTAACATATGGATATGATCTTTGCAACATTCTGCCTCGATAATATCAATTCCTTTTCTTTTACATAACATACTTAATATTTCTGCTACATCTGCTTTTATTTGTCCATATTACCTGTCGACGATATTTCGGTGCAAAACCAAATGATACTTGCATTCCCATGTTGTATGACTTAAACTGTTCTTATCCATTTTGGATACCTCCTTGATAATAATTATGTGAGTTTTGCGGACCCACTTTTATATTATCACAGGAGGTTTTTTTACTTGAAGCTAAAGCTATTCTCTCCACCTGCCGAGCAGGTGGTTTATTTTATTGCCATACAAAAAATGCCAAAAAGGATCCTGTTATGTGAACAGGATCCCTTTGGCATCACTTATATTTTGAGTTCAATCAACTATTGTAAATCTATTGAAAGCGATATTTCACATAATCCAAAAATGAGCTCAACCGTTTTGTCTATACCCAACTTTCCGCTGTCAATTGTCAAATCATAAGTTTTCGCATCACCCCATTTTTTGTCGGAGTAATACTGATAAAACCGGGCACGATCCTTGTCGGTTGTGTGCATTGCTTTGACAGCTTCCTTTTCTGAACAACTTTGACGCTGCATAATCCGTGCGATGCGATTATTATCGTCTGCTTTAATAAATATACTGATACAGACATCACTGTCTAAAATGCTATCGGCTGCTCTGCCAATAATCACGCAGGGTTCCTGTGCGATCTCTTTGATAACATCGGACTGTGCTTTCAAAACAGCGGACTGTAAAGGTCTGTAATCATCGCCAGCATACCAATTCCCATAACTGTTCATAGCCAGAGAAAAAGCAGACTCTGCGGTTTCTTTTCATCAAACTGCTCAATAACCTCAGCGCAATATCCCTTTTCCTTTACAATGCGCTCAATAATGCTTTTATCATGAAAAGGAATTTCAAGTTTCGCTGCCAGCTTTTCACCAATTTCGCGTCCTCCGCTGCCATATTGACGACCGATTGTGATAATCTTATTAAACATGCTGTGTTCCTCCTTTAAACTTTTTAATTGCGGATATGTATAAAAAGTGCCTATTATTTTTTACGCTTTTGTCCTTCCTATCTGCCTGAATTCATATATCATAAATACAACCGCCATAAGAAATGCAATACCGTCTGCTACAGGACCTGCCCACAGGGCTGCTTCAACTCCGCCGACAGCGGCAAAAATCACGATAGCAGGGCACTGGCAAATAACCTGTCTCACCAGCGTCAGAACAGCAGATTTGACCGGTTTACCAATCGACTGAATGAATACACCAGAGACATTAACAACCGCAATCAGAATAACAAACATCAGATAAATTCTGAATGCCTTGCAAGCAAATGCGGTGTACAATTCGCCTTCGTTTCCAAAATACCGGAAATATATTCAGGGATTAACTGGAAGCTGAGGAATGCAACAGTACTGACAAGAACAGCAGCGATAACACAGGTTTTATAGGTTTTCTTTACACGATCATACTGCTTTGCACCATAATTGAAACTGATAATCGGCTGTCCGCCAATCGCTATACCGGCAATAATGTTGGTAAGTACAGAGTTTACCTTCATTGCGATTCCCATTGCAGTCATCGGGATATCTTCACCGTAAGCCGACTGAGCGCCATATTTAACAAGGACATTATTCATTACAATGGTAAGAATAACGATTTCCGCTTGTGTGATAAAGCGATACACCAATTGCGCAGATTCGTCCAATCGTTGAGCCTTTCATTTTGAAGCATTCCTTAGTCAAATGAACATTTTTAGTTTGAAAATGCAGGCCAAAGAAATAAGAAACGAAATTCCCTGACCGATGATGGTTGCCCAGGCAGCACCTTTAATTCAAGATTAAGCCCGTACATAAACCATGCATCAAGTCCTACATTGATAATCGCACCAGAGAGCATGGACACCATTGCCATTTTGGGGTTACCGTCAGACCGTATGATCTGATTTAAAACCAGAATACATAATAACAAACGGAAAGCCCGCAACGATAATACGTCCGTATGCAATCGCAAGGAGCTTATTTGCAGTAGTAGCGCCAAAAATGTTAAGCAGAGATAGCAATAGCTCACAGAGTAACGGCAAAATAATTGCAAGCAGCACAAGCGAAACAATCGTATTGCCTACGCCTTTATCGGCTTCTTTGTTTTTTCCCTTGCCCATGTTCAAGTTCATATACGCCGCACAGCCGCAGCCAAGCAACATTGCCAAACCATGAGCAAAGCGCTGTTATTGGAAAGACAACATTGGTAGCGCCGTTTCCAAGATATCCGATTTTATTTCCGATAAATATCTGGTCTACAATATTGTAGAGAGCTGTTACCGTAAGGGGAAATCACACTGGGTATGGCAAACTTTGCCACCAGCTCCTATGGACTTGACAGCAAGCTCATTCTCCTGCCTGATAAATTTTCCATTTATAATTACCTCCTGAATCCTTTGGTTAAAATGTCAACCTCTTAAGCATAGCATGTAAAAACCTGCAAGTGAATTGAATGTTATTTATTATCAATAACTAAAAGTTATCAATCTTATGTAGTGGTTCACAGTCCTGAGGTTTACTTTCTTTCCCAAATATGCTATATGTTAGAATATAAATAGTACAAAATAAACATGACCATTTTCAATAAATGTTATATGATAGTCATAGGTCAAGGAGGAGAATGGTTATGGCAAAAGGTACAAAATATTCCCAACAGTTTAAAGAGGATGCGGTGCAGTATCGCTTGGATCATCCAGAGTTGCCACTTCGCAAGACTGCGGAAAATCTTGGTATCAGCGAATCTGCATTGAAAAACTGGATGAAAGCAGCAAAGGAACATAAAGGCGAAGTTCCTACCCGTGGTTCTGGAAATTATACAAGTGATGAAGCAAAAGAGATTGCTAGATTACAGCGTGAATTACGAGATACAAAGGATGCTCTTGAAGTGTTAAAAAAAGCAATCGGTATTCTGGGAAACTGACAAAAGCTCTTTACACGGCTACTTCTGAGTACGTAGAAGAAATCAAATCCCTGCCTGTGAAACGCCAAGTTTCTGTTAGCGGAATACTGAAAAAATTAGGCGTTTCACGTTCGGGTTATAATGCATGGAAGAAACGGGTTCCTTCGGACACGTCTGTTCGTCGTACAGTTTTGCAAGAAAAAATCCAAAAGATCTACGAGGACTCTCATCAAAACTACGGTGCACCTAAAATTACTGCAGAATTGCGAAAATCCGGGGAGTATGTTTCCGAAAAAACAGTGGGAAATTATATGCGTCAAATGGGAATAAAAGCGCAATGGATCAAACCGTATACTCAAACAACCATAGATTCTGATTTCAGCCAAAACCTAAAAAAATGTCCTCAACGAGGAATTCAATCCCACTCATCCAGATGCTGTCTGGTGTTCTGATATCACTTATATTTGGACATATGAAGGATTTGTATATCTTACCAGTATTATAGATTTGTATTCCAGAAAAATCATTTCCTGGGTACTAAGTGAGACGCTGGAGGCATCTCATGTAGTAAAATGTATTGAAAAGGCAAAGCGTGTCAGAAATGTTGAAAGACCGTTGATCTTCCACTGTGACAGAGGATGTCAATATGTATCAGAAGCATTTCAAAAAAGCAACCATAGGTATGATTCACAGTTATTCAAAGAAAGCATATCCATGGGATAACGCCTGTATAGAATCCTTTCATGCACTCTTGAAAAGAGAATGGCTCAATCGATTTAAAATCTTTAATTATGCACATGCATATAAATTGATTTTTGAATATATCGAGACATTCTACAACACCGTCCGTATTCATAGTCATTGTGGATATTTATCTCCAAATGAATATGAGGCGCAATATCTTGAAAACATGGAGAAGAATGCGATAACGATAGCAAGTTAAACTTTGCTAAGAACAAAGAAAATTGGTTACATTTAATTTGGGACCACAGAACTGGGCGTTTCCTTATTTATTCGTTCTACCCGCCATGTGGAGCTGACACCTGCAGGAATGTCCTTTTATAAGGACGCAAAAGATATTGTTTTGAATTCACAACTGGCGATTGACCGTGCCAAACAGCAAAATGCATGTGAAAGCTCTATAAGTATCGGATTGAGCAATTCTACTGCACTTTTCCATTTGTCTCCGATTTTATCTCGACTGAAAAAATGAATGTCCAGAAATTCATCCGAACATCCAAGTACTCAGTTATAAGATCATACGAAATCTTTTTATGGAGAATAAGCTCGATGTACTTTTCTATTATAAGGAAAATATGCCGTTAAAGACGGGAGCTAATTTCAAAGAAATCAGGCAGGATTCCTTTGTCTGTCTATTGCCGGCCGGACATCCGTTTGAATCGAAAGAAAGTCTTTCCCTTCAAGATTTGAAGGATGAACCCATCGTTGTTTGTAATCCCTTGAATGCACCGTTGTCTACAGCATCCTTCCAGCAGCAATTGTTAGATCATCATTCTCCACATAATGTGCTTTATTGTGATAGTGTAGAGGTTGCACATTGCATGGTTGCATCCGGGTTAGGTATTACCATTCTGCCCAGTATGCTTTGCTTAAAATCTTCTGATTTTTCAACAGTTCCAATTGAAGATAAAACATATATCCTTTGGTGCTTTTATCATAACCAGAGAGGAAATGCTCTGCTTAAAAAAAAGCTATTAAAACTGCTTTAAAATCCATAATTTCATGGAAAACCAATTCGTCGATGGACGTGCACCTTGATGTCCTTAATCAATATATACTTATTACATATTATACTCATCTTCTTACATTAACATCTATATTTTTTTCTTCTTGCTTCAATTACATCACAAAGGACAGCATTACGGCCACTGTTATCGCACTGATTCTGCCATAATAAAATCGAACAGTATTTCTTTATAAATCTCATCCTCCATTTTCTTCTGGATTTTTATCTTTGTCCTTTTCCCTATGTAATTCATCCATATATCCAGCGGTTAGGATACCTGCCGGCAATGCAACAATCGCAATCCCAAAAACTGCCGAAAACATGGTTATGATTTTTCCTGCTTGAGAAACAGCGTAAATATCTCCGTATCCAACCGTTGTCAACGAAACCGTCGCCCAATAGATTGCATCAAAAAATGTTGGGAAAGTATACGGTTCCACATTAAACACAATAAGCGCAGAGACCAGAATATATCCTACCGCAAGCCCTCCGACAACTAAAAGCGATTCTTTTTGTTTTTTAAACACATTCAGAATCATTGTGATGCTCTTAGAATATCTCACGACCTTAAATATCCGAAACACACGAAATGTCCTGAACAGCCGAAATATTTTCAGAACCCTGAATCCACCGTTAAACACTGTCACGGACGGAAGAATCGATAACAGATCAATAATAGCCATAGGAGTAAACGGGTATATCACAAACGATGATGTTGCCTTTTTTCAATTTCATATCAGCTTGTAGCCAGTCGCAATGCATAGTCCACAATGAAAATTCCTGCTGCAATTCTGTCAATCCAGACGGCATATGCCGGTTCCCCTCTTATTATGAGCCCTTTTATTGTGAGCGGAATCAAACTAATAGCTATAACTCCCATCATGAAGAAATCATATATCTTGCTTAAAAGATCATCTTCTTCGGCAACCTCTATAATCTGGTAGATTCTTCGTCTTACATTCATTACTGCGCTCCTCTCTAACACATTTTTTCACTAAGGGGGTTCCCATGTCTCCACTATTATTATAAGAGTTGCCCGACAAACGGGCAGCTCTTATAAAAAAAAAATCACGAATCGTTTGACTTACATCTGATGTATCAACAACCATTGTATTTGTATTTATTGTCATCTCGACCACCTCCTAATTTGTTGTTAAAAGGCATAACAAATGCCCAGATGAGTCCGAGTGAAGGTTTTATCTGCAAACTTTATAAAAAAGCTTCGGAAGGACTAAAGCAATTCAAGTCAGAGCTGCGAAAAAATATGATATGCCGCACGCTTTTATATTGGGATGATACCGTAATAATGATTCAGACGAAAAGAGTCTGCATGCGTTTTTATGGTGATGAATTTGATTTGAAGGTCAAACAGTTTTTGAAAAAAGGAGAAAGAGAAAATAAAGCATCCGCAGATACATATTCCGCTCCGTTTGAAAAACGGTTATAAAGAGGATTTATGAATATATGGACAATCTATTATGGAAAGAGAATCGTTATGCCGGTTCCCTTTCCAACGTCAATTTCGCATTATGAAGCAGCGCTCCGTGTTTCAAAGCTGTATTTCACTGCCGATGATTGCTTTTTTTGATAAGAACAGATTTCCCGCAATAGCTCCGGTTTTTCCGTATGGGTGGGAACAATAATTTCGAGGAAAAATCCTTACTCTTGTAGAACACCTTGCGAATTACAAGGCCTCAGTCTGTCTTTTTATCCATAACTTCAATGTCCCTGTTACTCTCTATCCTGCTGTTTTCTTCCACAAGCAGGTATTGTTCTGCGAGTTCTAAAATCTTTGTAGCTGTCTCTATCTGTTGTGCAGTTATCTCTTTGGAAGCAATATAAAAGGTATCATAATCGCTTGCATGGCGTATTTCCTCTGCCTTTACAATTTTCCTTCCCAGTTCACGAGGAAAAATCTCCGGATGTACATAATTTTTGTTAAAGTAGCTGAGCGTATCCTTATGTCGCTTAAAAGCAACACCCTCTTTAGCAAGCACCGCACAGATAGTATGAAAGATACTATAATATGCACGATTATTGGCTGCCCGATACTGCCCTGCCTCAAACGTAAGATGAGCCGTATCCAAGTCTTCTCTTGCGACATTCAAACGATGACGGACCACATCCATTTTGTTCCAACATCCAACGAATCAGGCTACTTCATATAAAACCACCCCTTCTTTCTGTACGTTAGTATAAAACGGATATGCTGCTGCCCATTGCTTAAAATGCTGAAGGTTTTTCACAACCGGCATCATCCAGATATCATAGTTTACATTATACTCATATCCCAGTTCTGACAATGCATCGGAATAAGTATCCATTTCTTTCGGTGTCAAATCCACCAACAACATGATATCAACATCGGAATCAGATGTATAATCACCTCTTGCATAGGAACCATATAAAATGACGCTCTTGAGATGTGCGCCGTAAATCTTTTGTACTTCTGATAAATACTGAGTAAGTAGTGTTTGAATTGTTTGTGGCATACAATCGTTCCTCCTGATAGCTTAAGTATAATCCAAATCATAAAAAATACGCAACCAGTGTACGTCTGTCGGAACTCATTTGACCTCATTTCAATCACTATTTTATTATTCCATCAATTCTCCATCTACATACATTTGGAACTTTTCTGGATCATGGACAATATCATAGTGTACTGGCTGATTTATATTTAATCAAATTATTGTTCCATATAATGCCATTCCGTGTTATACTAAAAAGAAACGGAGATGGAAACTATGGCAAGACCTAAAACATACATTATTAAGCTCAGTGATGATGAAAGGGCTACACTCCAAAAGACAATTCGTAACAAGAAGACCTGTAAAACTATTTTGAAACGTTGCCAGATCTTGCTTGAGCTGGACGAAGAACAGGGAACAGGGCTTACCCATGCTCAACTTGCCCGCAGCTATGCAGTTTGTCCTGCTACCATAACAAATATCATCCAGTCTTATGTTAAGAATGGCATAACGGATATCATCCGCTATAATATCAGCCCCAATTCCAGTGCTGCACTACGCAAAGTAGACGGGCGTGCCGAAGCACGTATCATCCAGATGGCCTGCTCCCCTGCCCCGGAGGGACACTCACGGTGGACACTCCGGCTTTTAGAAGAAAAAGCCCGTATTGAGCTTGATGTTCCGGTAGGGCGGGAAACCATTCGCCAGACATTAAAAAAATGAACTTCGACCTCACATGAATGACTACTGGTGCATCCCCCAAAAGAAAACGCTGAATTCGTAGCCCGTATGGAGAATATCCTGGACATTTACGAACTGCCGTATAACCCGGCAGTTCCAGTGGTATGCATGGATGAAAAGCCATACCAGCTGCTTGTGGAAACCAGAGAGCCGCTAGGCGGCGTACGCCATGTAAATGTCCGCAAACATCGTACTGCGCTCGACTGGGCTGAGGAGATCAGGTACCTGGTGGATGTCAGCTACCCGGATCGTGATAAGATCATACTTGTCATGGACAACTTGAATACTCATGCGCTTTCCTCTCTCTATAAAGCATTGCCAGCCCCGGAATCCCGCGGAATTGCCAAAAAGTTGGAACTTCATTATACTTCAAGCAAGGCAGAGCGACCCCAAGAAACGTGCTACTTGTATCCGGTGGCAGTTCACCATCGATAATGCCAGGACTAAGCTGGTATCGCTCTATCCTAAATTCGGGATGGCAGATGAACCTTGATTTAACTAAATATATTCGGGTCAGTATGCTAGCCCTCAGTCTAAATCCATCACTTCCAATACAGACTGTGATTTCTCCTCCATTTCAACTTCATTCGCATGAGATAGTTCAAACTCAAATGACCTCCACAAATACTTATATAATGCATCATCCCTCCATTTTTGCCGTTGCTTATTTTTTCCGTTTCTATTATCTTTTCTTTCAAAAGGACAAAATCATACATCCTTTCCATTTGAAACAAAAAATCTTCCTCATACTTTTCAAGGTATTCTCTAAAATTCCAATAAGAAGTCTTTAATCCATGTTCTTTATCAAATCCATTTCCAATAATATATAATTCTGGCATATCTAATTTCCCTTCTGAAATCAAATATTTATATAATACTGCCGATATAGGTTACATCCCTTTTCCATACCATATTGCCCTCTATTACATATTCCTCTGCCTCATCATGATAGGTCAATATATTATATTCAAGCATCATCTCAACATAAATCCATAAATCATCAAACATATTTCCCTGATACTCATTAAGTACACAGGCAATGCCATCGGCAATGTCAAATGCTGAATTGCCACTCGCAGGAAAAATCTCGACCTCTAACTGTGTTTTTGAGATTACTCACAAACTCCATATTTTTTTTACAGTGTTCCTATATGTAAAATCAAACAGTTGCTGTCTGTCAAATTGTAGCTTTGCGTATTCCCATCTATCAAATCTTCCCCAAAAGGGCAATAGAGAATAAAAATGTAGAATATCATAAAATACAATCATAAAATTATAAAGCTGTTGAAATTCTTTTTCTAAAAGGAATGTGTTCTTATCAATAAAAAATGCATCTCACCATTTCTCAACTTATTTAGTAGTGATAAGGAACTTTTTATAGATAGTTCACCATTTTGACATAGTATTCTGAAAATAACTCATTTGTTATATCAATCATTTTATTAAATTCTATGGAAAAAAACTTCCTCATAGTCTGCTCATCTAAACTGCTAAAATAAACATTTAAATCCTTGGAATTGTAAAAATCTCTTGCTGGCTGTCCATCTGGGCTACATCCATTTTTCAATTGTATTACCCGATAATCTGTATTATTTAACATTAACTGTTTTATAAATAATTCCACGGAATTGTGAAGCGCAGATACAAAGTGTTTACGATATTCCAGAGTTGCCTTTCCCTCTAAAATATAATCACAATATCTAATAGCCATTGCCCATGCTTCGATCGCATTATTCTGTAAGATTTGATTTTTATATAAGTCATTTATTTACCTCATTTTGTAATAAATATAATTTAACCTCCCGCTCTCCATGCTCATATTGCTCTAAACGATTCCAATAAATAATCTTACGAATTCGTCTTTCTGTCACTCTATACCCCGCTTCTTTTATAATATCAGAGACTCTTTGTTTCATTTCTGACCTCTTTCCAAAGCGTCCAAAACTATCTTCTCTAAATACTCCGGCTTTCGTTTATCCCCCAAATCTGAAAAACAAAGCACTTGCCGCAACCAAAGCAGTTCTCATGTATTGTGCATTATCTTTAAACAAATCACTATCTATATAAAATCCTCTACTCTCTATAAACTGGCTGCAAAATGTAATAACCGTGCGCGTGTTGCCCTCTCGATACGGATGCACTTTCCAAAGTTCAGCTAAATATTGGGAAAAGATTTTGCCACTTCTTCAAGCGATGCCTTCTCCCAAGCATATTGATTCATTTTATTTAAGACAAATGTGGCATCCTTTTCAATATCAAAACAATCAGAATACTCTATTGAGATACCCCTAATGCCGGCTCTGGTTTTTCAATATTTATAATTCTAATTTTTTCCCGCCCATTCGTAAATATCTTGAAAAATATAATAATGCATATCGCAAAGTGATACAAAATCAAAACGGCTGACGGATTCTCCTATTACAAGTTCCGCAAAGCCGTATACTCGTATATTCTGCCTCCATACACGATAAGATTTCTCTGTCCCGTATATCAGCAAGATTCTTCAGAATATCTGTATGTGGATATAAATATGGATCATTCATAATACTTTTCTCTATTCTTTCATCTTATATTTTTTGTCTAAAACCTTACGCATATCCTCCGTGGTCATCTCTCCACGACTTTCTTTCTCAATTAATTTTTTAAATTCTGGAGATGGTTCTAGTCCATCTACTTTAATCATACCTAACGCATAATCCCATTTCTTATCTGTACTGACTAGCATAAAATCAACTCCCGATTTCTATTTTTATTTATTTTACCACATTCTATATACAATATCCATTATAACTTTTATACGCACTGCATAATAAAAACCCCTGCAAAATGGCATTCACACACCACTTACAAGGGTTCTCATTCTCATATCTATTCGTCGGTTTTCGACAAATTTCTACGCATTCATCTGTTTTGCAACCTCTGCTGCAAAATCTTCTTCTTTTCTTTTCAATACCTTCGCCGGTTTCGTAACGTACAAAACCTTTGATTGTAATCTTAGCACCGTTAGCCTTAGCAACTTCTTCAACGTATTTTCTAGCCATCTCTTTAACTGCATCGTTAACAACATCTGTCTCAACGTCTACAAGAACGCCGATTTTTCCACCCATATGAGTGTAGGAAGCGACGAATCCGTTTGCTTCTTCTACCTGCTGGAAACGACGAATCTTCATGTTCTCGCCGATTACTGCAATCTGTCCTGCCAGTGCTTCATTCACGGTTTTTGTTGTATCGAACCCAGGCCTCAGCAAGGAAAGCATCGATATCAGCTGCAGTTGTCTCCAGAGCCTGAGCTGCAACATCTGCAACATAGCCCTGGAACTTCTCGTTCTTTGCAACGAAGTCTGTCTCAGAGTTAACTTCTACAACGACTGCTTTCTTTCCATCTTCTGCAAGTTTCAGCAAACAATACCTTCTGCTGCAATTCTTCCTGCCTTTTTTCTGAGCTGTAGCAAGACCTTTTTCACGCAGGAATTCAACTGCTTTGTCCATATCGCCATCGGTAGCTGTAAGAGCTTTCTTACAATCCATCATTCCGGCACCGGTCATCTCTCTTAATTCTTTTACCTGTGCTGCTGTAATAGCCATTGTTCTATTCCTCCGTGTTGGATATTTTAAATTTATAGACATTCGCCAGATATTGGGAATGTCATAAATGTATGATACTCATTACGCTGATCTCCAGAATGCTTCTGCTGTCTCTTCAGCAGCTCTTCTGTGTTGCTTCATCAGCTGCAGTTTCGCCCTGATTTGCTTCGATAACAGCGTCTGCCATTTTGGAAACAATCAGTTTTACAGCACGGATAGCATCGTCGTTACCCGGGATCACATAGTCAAGCTCTTCCGGATCACAGTTGGTATCGCAGATACCGATCAGCGGGATACCAAGAGTATGTGCCTCCTGAACGCAGATTCTCTCTTTTTTAGGATCTACGATAAAAGATAGCATCCGGGATTCTCTTCATCTCTTTGATTCCGCCAAGGTTCTTCTGAAGCTTAACCCACGCTCTCTGCGAGCCTCAATAACTTCCTTCTTAGGAAGAACGTCGAAAGTACCATCCTCTGCCATTGTCTCGATTGCTTTCAATCGTCAACCATTGATTCTGCTCTGGATAGTCTTAAAGTTTGTCAGCATACCACCAAGCCATCTCTCATTTACATAATACATACCGCAGCGCTCCGCCTCAGCCTTGATTGCATCCTGAGCCTGTTTCTTTGTTCCTACGAAAAGAATTGTTCCGCCATCTGCTGCGATATCAGATACTGCCTTGTAACGCCTTTTTTTTCGTCATCAACCATTCCTACAGACTTCTGCAAAAAAGGTCGATGATATAGATACCATTTCTTTCTGTGTAGATGTAATCAGAGCCATCTTAGGGTTCCATCTTCTTGTCTGCCAGTGATGTCCGGTCTTTTCATAGAGCACTGCAAAAAGATGCCTAAAACAACCGCATACAGGAATTGAACAACATTACCATGGTATATTCCAAACAATGCTGCTGAGATACCGATTCCCCAGCCTACACCAAAATAGGATTTCGCCCGCTGATAAATCAGCCCCCGAAATGCCAGCTCCTCTCAAAGGATGCCAGAATTCCCACACACAGAACCAACAAAAACCAATTCTGGTTCTCATAAGTGTTCTCCGATATTTCAGAATACCGTAGAAAGAACGCTCTTATTCCGCTGGCCGTTATCAGTTTATTCCATACAAGCCCCAGTCCGACAGATGCCAGGGCACATGCCGTACCCTCCATCCAGTTCCAACGGAGCACCTTGATTTCCAGACGCACCTTGTCTCTTTGATAATATTTTCCGAGAATAACGACAACTGAAATTGCAGTCAATGCTGAAAAATGCTGGAAAGCCAGGAACTTCCGCCACTACATCCATGTAATTGCTTCCCATCCCCTTCAGTATCATACCCGCAAATAAAATGCCAAGCAAACTGATCAGCACCATACATCCAAAATGTACCAACATCGGATAAAAGATTTCCCAAAGCATCTTTCCAAGTTCTTCCGGACTCAGCGTCTTTTTTCGGATGTCTGGGGTAATAATTCTTCCTTCCCGCACCGTCTGCCGCTTTTTTTTCTGTTTTTCTGATGAATTTTTTCCTGTATGATGAGAAGATACGTTCTCCTTCCCAGCGTCATCTGTCTCAGCCAAAATCTTCAGGTCTTCCACCGTCTCTGCAATAAAGACTGCGCCTGCTTTCTCAAGTTCTTCTCTTCCGCCATAACCAAAGGCAGCTCCACACATTGAAGCCCGCACTTTCCTGCCCCTTCCACATCATATCGGCGGTCACCCACCATCACTACCTGTTCACGGTGCTTTTCATATCCGAGCCGTCTCAATGCCTCCTCAATCACTTCATCCTTCGCTGTACGGCTGCCGTCCAGTTCACTTCCGACTACCACGTCAAAATACCCGCGCAGCTCAAAATGACGTAAGATTTCTTCTACGAAAACTGCAGGCTTTGAAGATGCCACAGCAAGTATTTTTCCCGTATCTTTCAGCATCCGTAAAATCTCCGGGATGCCCTTATATCTCATTCTCATAAATCCCTATGGTGCTGTACCGCTCACGATACTGTTCCACCGCAAGATCTGCCTCAGCACTGGTAAAGCCCCATATTCCATAAACTGCTGATGCAAAGGCGGACCTACAAAGCACCTCAGATTCTCCGGATTACTTTCCGGTTTTCCCATATAGTTCAGCGCATACTGAACGCATTTGATAATTCCCGGTCCCGAATCTGTCAGTGTTCCATCCAAATCAAATAAAATTACATCTGACATATGTTTTTTAATCCCCTTATTATAAATCACCACTTATTTCTTCATCCCCTAAAAGCAGCTTAATCTGCTTTAACAGCTGCGAAATGATGTACCCAGTACATCGTTCCGTAATTAATAAGCTCCTTTACATCCTGTCCGGAGCCGAGAATCCCAACATATCAATGCAGGTTTCCAGAATCTCACGTACCAGCTCTAACAACGAAATCCAGGAAGCTTTCTGCTGTGCATCCTCTTCGCTCAAAATCTTTGTCTCATGATAAAAACGGTTAAACGCATTCGCAAAATCATAAATATACGAACAAATTTTATGCGGCGCCTTCTATTCAAATGCATTCTCCACAACACTGTTAAACTTGGAAGCTTCAATCATAAGCCCCTTTTCACTTTCGCTTGCCGCCGGGCAGATTCCTCCCTTTTGCACCTCCTGCCCTTCCTCGGTATAACGGCTGAGAATAGACTTAATTCTCACAATGGTATATAAAATATATGGACCCGTGTCCCCTTCAAAAGAGGTAAATCGATCCACATCAAACACATAATCCTTGGATGCCTGATTTGACAGATCTCCATATTTGATTGCCGACAAACCAACGATTTCTGCAGTCTTACGCATCTTTGTCTTTTACACTGCGGTTGTCCACAATTTTCTTATACATCTCTTCGTTAATATCATGAATCAAAGTCTCCAGACGCATTACACCACCCTCACGCGTCTTGAAAAGGCTTCCGTCTTTCCCGTTCATCGTACCGAATCCAGAAACTGCAACTTTGTCTCTTCATTCACCAGTTTCGTCTTACGAGCACACCGGAATACCTGAGTAAAGTATAACTCCTGACGCTTGTCATACCACATAAATAATTTCATCCGGCAAGATAATTTCTTCCCTTTGTCCACGATTGTAGCCAGGTCTGTCGTATTATAAAGCCGCACCATCTGACTTTAAGATCATGCAGGGCGGGATTTCTTTATGTCGACTCTTCTTTTACGTCCACCACCAGCGCTCCCTGATCCAGATGAGCATATCCCTGATCTTTTTCATCGCCTGTACCATCTCCGGAATATATGGTTGCGCATCGGATTCCTTTTTCCAAAGATCAAATTCACATCCAGTTTCCTGTAATTCCGCTTCAAATCTGTAACTGACACATTCATAATATGATTCCAGAGTGCCCTATAGCCTCTGTTCCCCTGCTGAAGCAGATGTGTTGCCTCCATGGCACGTTCCTTGAAGTTTTCATCTTCCTTTGATTTCCCGCTGGCAGCCGGATAAATCTCTTCCAGTTCCCCGATAGTAAACGGTGCTTCCTCCGGGTACTCGCCGGTATAACTCTCATCAAAATATACCAGATCCGGCTTACGCTCTTTTAATTCTGTAATGATCAGGCCCATCTGAAGACCCCAGTCTCCCAGATGAACATCACCGATCACTTTATGCCCCATATACCGTCCCATTCGTTTCAGGCTCTCACCAATAATTGCAGAACGCAGATGTCCCACATGCAGAGGCTTTGCCTACATTTGGACCGCCATAATCGATCATGATCGTCTTCGGCTCTTTCACTTTCTCAATAGAAAGATTCTCATCCTTCTGAACCTGATTCAGATAGTCGGCAAGGAACGCTTCACTCACCTTCAAATTAATAAACCCCGGGTTCACTGCAGTTGCTTCCCCAGAATGTCGGAATCTCTCAAATGCTCCACAACATCCCCGGCTATCATAATCGGAGCTTTCTTATAGGTCTTGGCGGCAGCCATAGCGCCATTACACTGGTATTCACATAAATCCGGACGGTTGGACAGGCTGACTCTTCCGTAAGATGCATCATAACCGGCTTCTGTAAATGCCTGCCGTATCTCCTCCGTGATCAAATCTATCATTTTTTCATATTCCTCACCTCATATCACAATATGCACTAATCATATCACGCTTAATTCTAAATTTCAACAAAGAAAAAGTGAGAAACCAACGGGACATTCTTAAATTTCATCCCATTACTTCTCACCTTTCCCTCTGCGGTATCTCAGACTTGCTCCTGTTTTTTACCTTTTCCTGTTCATGATTTTTTAAACCTGATTTCTCATAACAATACTGAATAATATCTTTCCTGCGGATAATCCCGATAAATACACCTTCATCATCCACTACCGGCACAAAATTCTGTTTCATAGACACGGTAACCAGATCTTCGATATCACAGTTGATATTGACCGGTTCATTATGCCAGCGGCGCTCCACATTGACAATCGGTATGTCTTCCGCATGGTGCAGATTCAGATTATGACGCTCCTTAATACACCGAAGCAGGTCGCCCTCCGTGATTGTTCCTATGTAAATTCCCCTGCGGTTTAACATCGGTATTGCTGTATATTTATGGTACTCCATTTTTTCTATCGTCTGACGGAGAGTGAAATCATCATTGATATAAGCAACTTCACTCTTGGGTGTGATAAAAAATAAAATATTCATAGATTGTTCTCCTGATTGTATTCTTTTCTATAATAATCGGTATATCGCTCTTAAGTATAAATCATTTTGGCAGAAAAGTGTTGAAAAATCGGTGAAAAATTCATAAATTTTTCTTAACTTTCTATCCTTCTCATTGTATAATGAATAGAATGATCCAGATAAGCGATTTTGAAGCAAGGAGGAACACCTATGTCTTATAAGTCAAAACGTTGGGAGCTGGCTGCACCCACACTCATAAAAAATTTTTGAAAAGCGTGGTATGGAAGCCTGCTACTGCGAAAACTCAAAAGAAGCACTGAAAAAGGTCCTTTCCCTTATTCCCAAAGGCTCATCTGTCACCTTTGGAGGTTCTGAGACTCTAAATGAAACCGGAATTTTTGAAGCACTCACTACCGGACCTTACGAATTTATCGACCGCAAAAGCGCCAGGACGAAAGAAGAAGCCCGCGCACTTTTCGGAAAAATTGTATGCGCTGACTATTTTCTTATGAGTACCAATGCATTTACCAAAAATGGAGAACTTGTCAATATTGACGGCAATGGAAACCGTGTTGCCTGTCTGATCCACGGTCCGGAACATGTGATTGTTGTCACCGGCATGAATAAACTCTGTGAATCTGTGGAAGATGCCCTTGTGCGGATTCGCGATGCTGCCGCCCCGCCAAACGCTGTTCGTGTAGGTTGCAGGGAAACTGTCTGTATGAAAACCGGCATCTGCGGCCAGTGCTTAAGCCCGGACTGTATCTGCTGCCAGACCGTGATCACCCGCAAATCCGTCATCCCGGCCGTATTACCGTAATTCTTATCGGGGAAGAATTGGGATTCTGATTCTTTACATAAGATACCAAAACACTCCGGAAATCGGAATAAGTGCACATACGCATCCCATTTCCGAGCATTCTGGTATTATCAGAACTTAAAAGTAATCTATTAATCCAACTTCAGAATCATCCGCAAAATTCTTCCTGCACATAATTCTATCTCTTCCCCTTGTGATATACCCCTTCTCCAACGCTTCCAAAACTCTTTCCGGATAACCATTTCCCATCTTGATATCATTGCCTGCTTTTGTTTCCCGGTAATGCTCACCCAAAGTCCACCAGTCTGTTGTCACGACCCCATCAAATCCCCACTCTTCACGGAGAATCCCTGTCAACAAATCCTTATTCTCAGACGTATGCACCCCATTCAGCAGATTATAGGAAGACATGATCGTGTAAGGATCTGCTTCCTTTACTACAATTTCAAACCCTTTCAGATAGATTTCCCGTAATGCACGTTCTGCTACCCTGGAATCGCTTGCTTTGCGGTTTGTTTCTTTATTGTTGCAGGCAAAATGTTTTACGCTGGCGCCAATCCGCATAGACTGGATTCCCCGGACCATGGCTGCTCCGATTTTCCGGTCAGCAGCGGATCTTCTGAATAATATTCAAAATTCCGGCCGCACAGCGGACTGCGGTGAATATTCATGGCTGGGGTCAGCCAGATCCCTAAATTATTTTCCTTCACTTCCTCTGCCCCTGCCTGCCCGATCCGCTCTGCAAGCTCTGTGTCCCATGTAGATGCCAGAAGCGTGGCACAGGGCCAGGCAGTTGTTGTCACACCGCACTCCGGATTAATTCTCAAACCGGCAGGACCGTCCGCAGTCATCACATTCGGAATCCCATACCCGGGCAGGTTTCCCATACCAAAGGTGTTGGCAACTCCGGTATTCGGCTGTCCCCCGATCAGGGAAATCACTTCTTCCCCCGACATCTGTGCCAGAAGTTCCTCGATCCCGGCTTTCCCCTCAGCTACGTCCGCAAGACTGATTTTCTTTTTCCCGGATGGGCAGCCCCGTTCCACATATCTGGACTCCGGGTGATCCCCTCCAAAGTCGTTGGATCCTGGCGCTGCAATCCAGGTTCTTCTTCCGGCAGACTGCAAAGCGGAAGTTCCTCGTAACTTCCATCTGACAGAAGCCTTTTTCCTTAAACTGCAGGGACCTGCTTTTGGAGACAGCTGCTCCACAATTCTGTCCTCTGAAAGGTTCCATATACCTGCTTCCTGCACCTGTGCCACGCAGTTCCCCACATAGATACGGTAGCGTCCTTTTTTTTCCAATACGTAGGCAGACTTACATATTTTACCGCAATCATCGTAAAAGCCATTCTGGAATACGGAATTGTCAACCGCAGCATCTGGCTCTCTCCCCGTCCCAGAAGCCTCGTCTTCTGAAATGCTGCCAGCTCCCTTGCCGGTTTGCCAAGCAGACCCTGGGGTGCACTGTAATAAACCTGAACGACTTCCTTTCCTGCCCTTTCTCCGATGTTGGTTACTTTTACGAAAACGACTGTCTCTTTTTCTTCAAAATTGCATTCCGCAATCTCCATTCGGAACTCTGTATAAGACAACCCGAATCCGAAAGGATAATTCACCTTTTCCTTAGCTCCTGCTATCGTTTCAAAATAGCGGTAACCCACATAAATATCTTCCGTATAATCTACGTAAGACGGAGATTCATGAAAATTCTTCGTTGACGGATAATCATACAGCGAAGAAGCAAAGGTATCTGCCAGCTTTCCGGAGGATTCACATCACCGCAAAGTATATCTGCTTCTGCCAGTCCTCCTTCCATCCCTGCCTGCCATGCCATCAACGCTGCCGAAATCCGGGAATCCTTCTGAAACCACGTGGTATCTACCATGCCGCCGACATTTAATACCACAACTACCCTGGAAAAAGCTTCTTTTTACCTGCTCCACCATCTTCTGTTCTGCTCTGCTCAGATAGAAATCTCCATTTTCAAACAAGCGATTGCTCAGTTGTATCTGCTCATTCTCATACAATGGGGTTCTGTTCCATCTTCCAACGCCTTCCTGTCCCATCCTTCTCCGGAAAAACGGCAGATAGAGATTACCGCAACATCCGCATATGCCGCCGCCTCCTTCAAAAGTGCTTCGGGAATTTCAGGTTCCTGTGTCATACCGGGCACTGCCCTTCTTTGTACTGCTGTTCAAGTGCTTCTCTGTAAAATCCCTCCAATGCTGGAAACAGGGACACCTTTCCTTCCTGTTCCTTAATTTTCATTCCCTCATACAGGTTGCGCACATAGGAAACGGTCACATCACCGCTTCCGCCGCCTCCCTTTACGTAATCAATGGATGCTTTTCCAAACAACGCTGCTCTGGTGCCCGGTCTCAGCGGAAGTATGTCACCATCGTTTTTAAGCAGCACCATCCCCTCTCCTGCCGCCTGGCGGGATAGTTCAATATGTTTCTTACTCCCTGTCACCCTTTCTTTACAAGTGTACAGAGGAAGATTGGGCTGGTACTTAATTCTCTGCCATCTTTGCATACGTTTCTTCCTTTCCTGCTGATATTTTTCCTGATACTAATATAGCATAATTGCCTTTATTTTTATATCATATATTTTATAATGTTGAGATCGAAAAGTATTTTTGACCCCTATGCTATTGATTTTCTGATTCAAACATAAAAAAAGGCACGTTTGGTTACACTGTATCTGAAAGGCAGGTGACTATTATGGCCAAAAACACCTTCTCAGGCAAGAATTCAAAAATGCCTATGACGATGGAAATATTCCTGAAATTGATCTCCACAGAAAAGCAGCAACGGTCTGGAAGTTCCAAATGTGGAACCACTTCCGAATCCGAACGTCCGCGAAAAGACGGACCGGGTGGTGAATAATCAGGGTAACATGGTATAAAAATCGAAACATTAAAAAAGGATGCTGTAAAATGTAATTTATCCTTCAAGAGACTGTTCTACAAAAAAAACAGACAGTCCTCCACTATGAAGAATCGAAACTTTACAGCATCCTCTTTTCATATTTCTTTTTGATATTTTATTTTGTACTTCTGCCTCAACCAGAATCTGCGAAACACCTCTTACAGCCGAATCCCGCGATAACGATTAAAGCATGCAAAAATCTCCTGCTTTCTCGGCAAGGCAAGTCCTGTCGGCAGATAGCTGCTCTCACAAATCTCCGCTAATCCTCTTTCTTCCATAAGCTTCATCATTGAATCAATCACCTGCTGCAGACTTTTCTTCCCGTCAAACAGGTGAAGCTCCGCATATTTCAGCAGATATCCAAGAGTTGTCAATTGTTCCACATCCGCCAACTGTTCCACATAACGCAAATCTACCATATCACGGTTAATCGAAATGGCGTCTTTTCCCATCGTCTTAATCTTAATTCTGTCATTGTTTCGAAGAGAAGTATTTGCTCTTGCACAACGCCCAAAAGACGGCAGTGCGCACGCAGGGGGCAGGCTCTGTGAGTATTGAAAATTACGGGCTTCCTGCTTCGCAAATTCTGTAATGTCCTTTGGCACATAGCGATCCATCTGCAAGATGCAATCCGCCTTATGAAAATAAGAGCCGGAACTTCCCGCAACAATAATGGAAGAGATTCCAAATTCCCGGTAGATTTCTTCCACACGATCGATAAATGGGGTGATTGGTTCCACATCCCGATGAACAACGCGCTGCATCAACTCATCACGAATCATAAAATTCGTTGCGCTGGTATCTTCATCAATCAGGAACAGCTTTGCACCGGCTTCCATACTTTCCACCACGTTCGCCGCCTGGGACGTACTGCCGCTGGCATCTTCGGTACAGAAAGATTTCGTGTCCTTTCCGTTCGGCAGACCATTGATAAACATGGAGATATCCACATGTTTGATGCTCCTGCCATCCTCCGCACGAATCTTCATGGCAGAATCATCTGTAATCACATACTCCCTGCCATCACCGGCAATATGATTATAGACACCCAATTCCAAAGCTTTCAGCAATGTGGACTTTCCGTGATAACCGCCGCCTACAATCAAAGTAATGCCTTTTTTGATTCCCATTCCTTTCAGCGCTCCATGATTGGGAAGCTGCAGTGTCACTTCCATCGATTCCGGCGAGACAAATCTGACCGCACCGCGCATAGGTCTTTGTGAAATACCGGACTCTCTCGGCAGAATCGCTCCATTTGCCACAAATGCCGCTAAGCCCATATTCGGCAGCGCTTCTCTGATATACTGCTGATCTTCTGCAAGTTCAGCTATCTGTTGAAGTTTTTTACTGTCCAGAGATTGATAATATAAAGATTTCCTGACACAAATCGGCAGAAAATCAAAGAAAATCTTCATTAACTCTCTGGCATTGATGGTTCTCCCATTTGCCGGAAATCCTATCTCCATCCGCAGAATCAGATCTCCGCTCGCTTCATCCATCTGACATGCACTGCGCTCTAAGATCTCCTGAGAGCATCTGCTGACTGACAAAAGACCGCTCTTTCCCGATCCCTTTGCCTTAAATGCAAATTCCTCCACCTGTCTGGAAAACTGCCGGAGCAGATAATCCTGAAGTGCAACTCTCTTATGTTTTGCATCAAATAAATGCTTCGGAAATCCTGCCTGCCTTCCCTTCACCTGATACTTACCTTGAAGGTGCTGCAAAGGGATCTCCCCTGCACATGATCGATCCCTAACAGGTACCCTCAAACTGATAGACACCCCTGGTATCTTTATAAGCAGGATATCCTTTATGGTCAATCCGATTCAATAACTCTCTCAATTCCACCGCTGACTTCATATTTATACTTCCTTAATTTTCATTTTTTCGAACTAATCCAGTATTATTATACCATCTTATCGTTCCTTGTAAAGTCAGCTTTTTCCAATGCTTCTATTCTTTCACAGACAAACCGTTCCACCTGACTCTTTGGCATGTTCAATGCTATAGCAAGTTCCCCGTAAAGACTGTCTTCCGCCACATGCAGATATCTTTCATCAACCGCGATCTCCTTTTTCCCATTTGCCAGACGAGACTGCTTTCTCAGATATAAGGTCTTAATAATTTTGACCCACTCCCTGCAGTCACAAGTCTTAAGCGACTCCTTCAGAAGTTCTTCTCTTCGTTTTTCATCCTGTATCCAAAACGTCTCAATATCTTTCATATCATCAATCAGTCTCTCAGCCTCATCTCTGGATAAGACAGAACGCATCACTATTTTCTGATTATCAACAGGAGTATACACCACACTTCCGCCAGAATAAACAGGGGACAACGTGTAATAAATTCTGTCTTTTTCATTCCGGAAATCTTCATCGGACCAATATTCTCAACACGGCATACTCCATTGTTACCACAAATAATATACTCTCCTACTTCAAACATCTTCATTTCCTCACTTAAAAACTCAATCTCCGCAACGGTTTCATATCTAAAAATCTGTTAAGAAATCCATTCCTGCAAACACACTCTACCATCATAAAAAGCAAGGGCTGACTAAGATTCTTTAGCCAGTCCCTAACCCTGCTGCCACATGACAAAATCGCCAAAAACTTATCCTTCCATGTAACCATCTACTTTATATGCATTATATTGCTTTCTGATTTTCACCACAATAGCACCATCCGACTCTGTTTCCTTGCTTTCAATCACATACTTCGTACCTTTCTTCGAGTTTTTTTGCAGTAAATTTCAAATTCCTGCTCCGAGTCACATCGTTCAATGTATCAAATCTCATCGTCTGAAGCAGACATGCACTTGTAATTCTACGCATCCTCTATCCTCCCTTTCTCTGCTCAATATTATTTTCCTTATAATACCTACGGATTGCTACGCACTTTATGCTCCCGCAATCCTGGAAAAACATTCGAAATCCGCCCTATTCGAGCTGCTTTCATGTTTTACGGGTCCCAAAGTCATGCTTTTCATGCAAGCATGAAACGCATAACCGTTTGACCCTGATATCATTTTATCATTTTCAAAACTTAATTTCTAATATTTCTTGTTTATATTGTACATTTTTGTCGTTTTACACAAATACTATCGGAATATATTTTGTGCATTCCGACGAACGCAAAAAAAGGTACGGTGCCCCGCTAAACAGGGTACACCGTACCTTTTCATATATGGTAATGTCTGCATCAGCAGACATGTCCGTTCCTATGAGATTCATACATCCTACATTCGTCCCGAATTTCCTGGATGCTGTTGACATGCGTCTAATTCTTACAGATACTTTCTCATGGCAGCCTCTACTACATGTCCAACCAGCACAGAGGTCGTAACACTTCCCACACCGCCCGGAACAGGTGTAATCGCATCCACAACAGGTTCTGCTTTTGCGTAATCCACGTCACCGCAAAGCTTGCCTTCTGCATTTACATTGATTCCCCACATCGATAACCGTCTGCCCTGCACTGAGATAGGTATCATCAATCACACCTGCACGGCCGGCTGCCACAATCACAATGTCAGCTTCTCTGACAACAGACGGCATATCAACCGTTCTGGTATGGCAGATCGTAACCGTCGCATTCTTTTTGACAAGCATCATCGCTGCAGGTTTACCTACCACAAGACTGCGGCCTACTACCACCGCTTTCTTTCCGGTGCAGTCAATGCCATAATGGTCCAGAATCTCCATACATGCCTGTGGTGTACATGGAGGGAATCCAACCTGTTTTCCGGTAAATACGCCGGACATGGAACCGTCTGTCATACAGTCCACATCTTTTTGCAGGATCCAGAGCGTTTTCGATCACAGACTGATCCAGATGTTTTGGCAGCGGACGGAATAACAGTACCCGTGAATGCTGTCATCTTTGTTTACTTTATGCCAGAAGTTCTTCCTGGGATACATCGGCAGGAAGCAGAAACTTTTCACATGCAACCCCCAGTGTCTCGCAACGTTTGGTTGCTCCTCTTTCGTAAGAGATATCACTTCCGTTTTCACCTACACGGATAATTCCGAGAGTAGGTGTAACGCCTTTTTTCCTGAAGTGTTGCCACATTCGCTTTTAATCTTCTCATTCAGTGCCGCAGTCACTTCTTTCCCCAGTAATTGTTTTGCCATTTTGCTTAATCCTCCGCTTATTTCTATCATTGTCTATACTTTCAGCCGCTCCGCTTATCCGTAGAACGAATTTCTTTCCATTTCTTAACAGTTCCTTATTTTTAATCTTTCCAGAACACTATCGAAAAACTTCGTCTGCAATCTTGGTATATTTTTCCAGCATTGCGTCACATTTTTCATTCAGTTCTGCAGCGTATGCCTTATCCGCCATAGACTTTGTATTAATATAAACGTTCAGGCTGGCACCTTTCAATGCTGCTTT
>VOFB01003920.1_pt1 | contig 27198 bp, 45 predicted proteins | sample 5384141 | NCBI WGS metagenome assembly VOFB01 (sample SAMN12384721, study PRJNA508395) | human gut metagenome | isolation source: healthy gut A | host: Homo sapiens | reverse complement strand
TTACGTATTGTTGTTTGACTTTATAGACGTTTGCATCTGGTGGGAGGCGGGGCGTCATCTACACTCAGTAGGAGTACGATCTCACGCGCTGAGTGTCTAATTGTTTTGTTAACGCGCTTGCCCCTGCCCATTACGGGCAAGTACCTTATTGAAGACAGGGCTGCCGCAAAAAACAGCTTGCGGTGCAAAATCAAAAGGCATTGCGGCGCTGGTTTATTAAAGAAATTTCGATGAAAATAAAAATACGGAGATCGCTCAAAATGATTAGAGATATAATGACCTCGAATGAAGAAGTAACATCTAACGGCCGAGAGATGGCCGTACTGCGTGAGAACTTCCCGTCATGCTTCAACGCGGACGGCTCTTTCGACCTTAGGCTTTTCTGAATTTTGAAGGACAAGGCAGATATATCTGCAGGAAGGATATGAACTGAAATTTCTCGGAAAGAACTATGCCAGAATGCTGGCGTCGCTTGATACCGAAACGGTTATCGTGCCGGATGAAGTACATAACAGCTTGCCGGACAATGTAAACAGTGAGAATGTTTATATATCAGCATGTGACAAGCATGAAATCTTATGCCGGAGGGGTGAAATGTATCTATATAGATCCTCCCTACAACACCGGGACAGACGGTTTTGTCTATAATGATAAATTTGAATTCACCGCCGGGGATTTGATGACAAACTGAGCATTGATGACAGAACAGAGCCGGGCGCATTTGATTTAACGAAACGCGGCAGCGTCTCATTCTGCGTGGCTTAGTGTTTATATATCCGAGACTGCTGCTTGCACGAATACGCCGCTAGACAACAACGAATATGCCAATTTGAAATTACTATGACGACGTATTCGGAGAGTCGGAATATGTCGGAAACGCTTGTGATCAGAACAGCAACAGATAACAATCCGTCTCAGATAAATACGGACATGAGTATATGCTCTGCTATGCAAGAAATAAAGAAAGACAGGAACCATGGTATAGAAAAGCGATGAAGCTGTTCTGATACAGGGACAGTATGAAAATTTACTTGCACAGAATATTACCGTTGAAGAAATACAAAAAAGACTGCGGAAGTGGATAAGCTGATAATAAAAGCAAACTCCTTCATTCATCACATTACAATAATGTAGATGAACGTGGCGTTTTCAGCAGTTCCGGTAATTCATCAACCCTCATCCGGGCGGATATATGTATGATATAATTCATCCGGTTACAGGAAAACCATGTCCAAAGCCGAAAACGGATGGCGGTGGAAAGAAGAAACATTTTAGAATACGCAAACGACGACGAGGTGTGCTGGGGAATTGATGAGACAACACAGCCTCATATAAAAAAAGCGTTTATTGACAGCAAAGGATCAGCTGAAAAGCTATATATACGAAGACAACCGCGCTGAGACAGCTTTTTTAGAGGATCTTTTCGGAAGCGACGGGGTGTTTGATAATCCCAAACCGCATAACTTAATAAAAGCAGCTGCTGGAATTTGTTACTGATGACGGCGACGTGATTGTAGACTTTTTTTCGGGTTCAGCTACAACAGGCAATTCGGTTATGCTTGCAAACGATGAATTCAATTCTAAGAGAAAGTTTATTTTAATTCAGCTTCCTGAAGATTTGGATAAGAAATATAAAGGGGCATCGAAACCGGATAAAGCAAAACTCAAAAAAACTCTTGATTTTTTGGATTCTGTCGGAAGACGGCATTTTCTTGATGAAATCGGACAAGAACGTCTTATCCGAGCCGCAAAGCAGATTCGCGGGGGAACATCCGGACACTTCTGCCGACCTTGGTTTTAAGCATTATACTTTGCAAAGAAAGTAAGCCGGACCACAGTTGATAAAATAGAGAAATTTAACAATGGCGGATTAGTCACGAATACAACCATATATGATGAATTCGGAGTGGTACCGTTCTTACCACATGGCTCATTCGCGACGGCTACGGTTTTATAAATAACTGCGGTATGATAAATCTTGCAGGATATACAGCGTATTGGTGCGATAGTCACCTGTATCTTATAAATCCGAATTTAACAGAGGATGCGATTGAAGCCCTGATTGAAAGGTACAATTCAGACGGCGGCTTCAATCCGCAGAATATCGTTGTATTCGGTTACAGCTTCACTTATGTCGAGATGGAAAATCTGAAAACGAATGTAAAGATTCTGCGTGATTCCGAGAAAATCTGAAAATCAATCTGGATATTAGATATTATGGAGGTTCAGGCTTTGGAACTGATACTGGAGCGGGAACTGGATCATCAGAAAAAAAGCAGTTGACTCAATGATGTCCGCGCTTGACGGTATTTCCGTTAAAAAACCGCGCCTTTCATATGAAAATCCGTCGTTCAACCGCAACGATCCGTGTATTATCAGCAATATATCGAAGATTCAGAAAGAAATCGGTGCAGATTACCGGGGATGCCGTGATGAAGGGAATTATCTGAATCTTGATGTAAAATGGAAACCGGCACCGGAAAGACATATGTTTATACCCAGACCATTTATGAGATGCACAAGCGGTTTGGCTTTAATAAATTTATTATTGCCGTACCGTCCCTGTCTGTAAAGGCAGGAGTGTCGCAGTTTATCGCAGACAGCTATGTAAGGCATCATTTTTCCGATACCTGCGGGTACAACTGCGATATAGAGCTGTGCGTACTTGAAAGCCCTAAAAAAAGAAAAAGGGCTTTTGGCTATGCCTTCAGCTGTCCGTGATTTTGTTTCCGGATCATGTCAGAACACGAATATAATTTATGTGATGCTTGTCAATATGCAGCTTTTAACAAACGGAAATATGCTTGCACGTTCAGATTATGATTATCTGGTGGAAGGTTTCTACAGACCGTTTGACGCTTTGCGTGCGACGAATCCGATTGTAATTATTGACGAGCCGCATCGTTTTCGAGAGATCAGAAGGCATACAAGGTTATTACAGATGAAATACATCCGCAAATGATTATTCGCTTCGGCGCTACCTTTCCGGAAATCACTTTGGGCAGCGGACGCAGCAAGGTTACAGGCAAAAGACTTTAACAACCTGGTGTATGAGCTGAATGCCTGCGACTCCTTTAATATGAATCTGATAAAGGGCGTTGCAAAGGAACATTTTGAACCGTTGTCAAAGAAAGAGGAAAAGGTAAAGCTGCAGTCCGTGCGTTCAAAGACATCGGCTGTTTTCCAGTACAAAAAACGCGGAGAAGATACGAAAACATATAATCTTATGCCGGGAGATTCTTTGTCGGTGATAAATTCTGATTTTGAGGGAATTACCATTTCCGCTGTCGGAAAAAACTATGTTGAGCTTACAAACGGACAGATAAAATATCAGGGTGAAGAATTCAATACGGATATCTATTCGTCATCCTATCAGGAGCAGATGCTGAAGCTGGCGATTCAGAGGCATTTTGAAACAGAGAGGCAGAATTTTTCCGGCAGGCAGTTCAAAATTAAAACACTTGCGCTGTTTTTCATAGATGATATTTCGTCATACAGAGATTCCGGCGACGGTAAAATTCCATATCTAAAAGATATGTTTGAGCGAATTTTATCCGGAATGATAAATGACATTTTAGCTGAGCTGCCGGAAAGTGAGCGGAATACCGTGAATATCTTGAGGCGACCGCAGCGGATATTTCAGCGTGCCATGCGGGTTATTTTGCGCAGGATAACAGTGATTCTGATGAGGATATTGCTCTTGAAGTAGCTGATATACTGCACAATAAGAAAAAACTGATTTCATTCCGCAATGAGGACGGTACTTACAATACCAGACGTTTTTGTTTTCAAAGTGGACGCTTAAAGAGGGATGGGATAATCCGAATGTGTTTACCATTGCGAAGCTGCGCTCCAGCGGTAGTGACAACAGCAAATTGCAGGAAGTCGGACCCGGGGCTTGCGCCTGCCCGTGGATGAAAACGGGAACAGAATATCAAATGAAGAATTCAGACTGAATTATATTGTTGATTTTACGGAAGCGGATTTTGCACAGAAGCTTGTGGAAGAGATAAACGGCGAAGTGCCGGAGACACAGACAATTTCTGATGAAATGCTGGATAAGGCGGCGGAGCAGCGCAATGTTGACAGCAGTAAATTATTCTTTGAATTAGGTTCAAAAGGTTACATCGGTAGGCATGGGGGAGATTATAGCTGAGAAAAAAAGGACGCTTTTTTGCCGAGTATCCTGAATTTATAAGCGGAGTAGGAAGCGGCAAAGTGACCGATGTCAATAAGAACAGGAGAGAGCCGGTTCGAATACGCAAGGCAGTTTATTCAGAGCTTAAGGAGCTATGGGAGGCTATCACCCGAAAATACTATTTGTTCTATGATGCGGATTTGTCAGGTGATATTTCGGGAGCTCTTCATGATATTTTAAGAAAAAGCGGCATTTTCGGAAATGTATCGCTGGACAGCCGACGGGAAGAGATTGTTTCAGACGGCGGTCAAATGATGCTCAGGGAAGATACGGGAGTGTCCTATTCCCTACAAAGACCGCTGCAGTATAATGAATTTCTTAAAAGGATCAGCCGGCAGACGAGTATCCCCATTCTTATTATACATGAGGAAATGCGAGAATTGGCTGCGGAAAAAGGCGGCATACCGGATGAATATATAAATGAATACTCAGCTGTTAATATAATACAGTCCTTTTGCTGACTGGAGGATTGAGAATACACAGTCGAGGTTTCGCTATTCGCGCTCCGCCAGCCGGTGGCTGAAACTGCCCTAACGTACAGGGGATGGAACTCCGCGGAATTTATTAAGCCGGGAAGTATCGGCGCAATGTCAGCGCCCGAACACCTTCTGATAAATATTTGTATGACCGCATAGTTTTTGACTCTCCGCTTGAAAAAAGAAAATATTATGTCAGACATCGAGGAGGTTGTCGTATACGGAAAAAATCCCCTGGTCAAGCATTTCTATCCCGACCATAGCCGGGGAAAATTACAGCCCTGACTTTATGTATGTAGTAAAACGGACTGACGGAACGAAAAAGCTGAATATTGTTGTAGAAACAAACATGTCGAGAATAAATCGGTGCTTCGCGGCATGGAAATTGCAAAAATCACGTGCGCGGAGAAATTTTTTCAGCCAGCTGGAGCTTGACGGCTATACTGTTTCGTTTCAGACGCAGTTCAGAAATAAGAAGGTTAAGCAGATTATTGAAGATGTAACAGCCGTATAACAAAAGCCGTATAACAAAAGCCGTATAACAGAAGATAGATAACAGAAGCCCCATAACAAGAAGCCCCCATAACAAGAAGCCAGATAATAGAAGCCAGATAATAGAAGCCGGGTAACAAGAAGCCGGGTAACAGAAGCGAGTAACAAGAAGCTGGGTACAAAAAAGCTGGATAACAAAAAAGACGGGTAACAAAAAACGGGACAACAAAGACAAAAGCGCCGAATCTTGTAAACGACTCGGCGCTTTGTCTTTATCTCGAATTATGCTTTTTTGCAGGTATCAATTCATTTTCACAAGTGTCCTGCATCCTCGGCGAGCGCATCGGTAAACACTCCGAGCATCTCTTTTGTGCTTAAGCTTGCCGAGGCTGACGCGGATTGTACAGTCGGCTTCGCTGAGCGGAAGACCGAATGCCGCAAGGACGTGACTGCCCTTCTTTCCGTGCGAGAGCATGCCGAACCGCTTGAGACATAGATCCCGCGTCCTGAAAGAAAATTGAGCATTGACTCGCTTTTTATCTTAGGAAGCGTGAGACTTATGATGTGAGGCGCGTATTTGCCTTCGGGAGTGTTAACTCTGCTTCATCGGGGAGACGGCTCGCGATATTCCCTCAGTTCCGAAAAGTGCCCCAGATCCTTTGAAATCCGGGCGGGCGTTATCTCGGCCGCCGCGGCTCCAGCCTGCAATGCCCGGTACGTTTCTGTTCCGGACCTCAATCCGTTTTCCTGACCTCCGCCGCGGAGAATCGGTACAATTCTTTGGCCTTGAGCAGCTCAGGCCTGAATCTCCTGTTCCTTTAGAGGCGCGTGAATTTTGTGTCCGGAAATTGTGACAAGATCCGCGCCGAGTCTGTCGAGAAAACGGAATGTGAGAGTATGCCTGAACGGCGTCTGTATGCGTAACAATATCGGGCGACAGCTTGTGCGCGGCGTCAAACGCAGATTTTATATCATAAGCCGCTCCTGTCTCGTTGTTTACCGCCATAATTGATACGATTACAGTCCTTGGTGTGAGCGCGTTCATATATTGTTCCATATCGAGAACACCGCCGCGCGAACGTATGTAAACAACGTCAAAACCTTCTGATTCAAGCGTTTGCAGCTTTCAAGGACTGCGGGGTGCTCGCTGTCGGTTGTTATAATCCGGCCTCCGCGGCTCTGTGGCTTTGGCATACGCCGTACCGAAAAAGGGCAAGGTTGTCGGCTTCGGTGCCGCTGCCGGTAAAAACCAGTCTTCCGGATTTTGCCGCAGAGCGGTCGGTGATGCCGAGACCTTAAAATATTTTCCGCGCTTCGAGGACAAGCCTTTCCGCGTCAAGTCCGCGTGAGTGGAGCGACGACGGATTTCCCCAGACAAACTCCATAGCCTCTCTGGCTTTTTGCAGCTTCGGGAGAAACCTCCGTTGTCGCTGTTGTCAAGATAAACTTCCATTTACAATAGCCCGCTTCTTAGATCTTATGTTTAAACATAAGCGTCTGTAAATATACGCACTTTGAAATTTTATATATAGACGTATAGACGCTATAGATATTTATAGACGATTTCGGAGTAAAGTGCTCCGAAATCAGCTGTCCGGCTCAGCTGATAAACGAAAAATTATCAAGAATATTCTGAACCTCTTCAAGATGGTTTTCGTAAATTGCCGGTTGAGCGGTATATGTAATAAGATATACAGTTCCGCTCCGTATGCAAACTACGCTTATAAAGTGAAATTTGGTTCCTGTAACCGTTGCGGTGTACGAAATATTTCATGGCGGCGTTTTCATCAAGCAAAAGCGATATTCGCCCTCTGTATCCTCATCATACGCTATATCGGGAAAGGTTGCTTCAAGATCTGTTTTGTAAATCTCCCAGTATTCCGACGGCGTGAGATAATTTTGTTCTCCGCTCAGATTCTGCGCTGTTACAGATACGTTTGAATAGTCTCCGCTTCCGGCGTAAGCGCTGGTGATTCCTGTTGACATATCTACAGTCCAGCTTTCAGGAACCCACATTTTGTAGTCCGCGTCTTCTGATGATGCAAGCTTCATTCCGGCCGGATGCCATGAATCACTGCCGGAGGAGCAGCCGGTGAATCCAGACAGACAGACCGCGGCAGCCGCAGCGGCGCAGAGTAAGGAAAAAATCTCCGCCCGTATTTTCCTTTGCTTTTTTTCTCTGAAATCATTTTTTGACCTATCCTTAAATAAATTAGTACTCAGAAAATAAATTAGTACTCAGATAATTTACCGAATGATATAAATGCCTCACAGACATTTTTTGTCCGTTTGGTTTTATACGGCGGCCGGGCGGATTACTGCCTCAGCTTTTATGTGCCGCCGTTTTCACCGCATATGTATAATCTTTCAGTATATTCTAACATTAGTATTTTACAGAATAAAGCGGCATTTTTGTAAATTATATAAACTAAAAGCGAACTGAAAGCGGGATATTTCCTCCTGTAAAAGCGAACTCGCTGGCAGGCGGTGGGTGTCATCTTATGCTCAGTGAGTACAATCTCCCGCTGAGTGTCGCATTGCTTAACAATGTGCTTGCTGCGCTCATGATGGGGCAAGTTCATTGAATTCGGGCCAAAGCTCCTTATTGAACAGAAGAGCGTATATATATGCAAAAAAAAACTGCATATATCTTGACAAACATTGGCTGTAATTGTATAATAATAAAATGAGTATCATACGGAAAAACACGTTTTGAAGCTCTCTGCGGCATATTTCAGTGACGCGGTAAATTCGGTTATATACATTAAGGCTGTCAGCCTGTCAGCGCGGAGTAAAGCTGGTACGGAATGGCGGTTTTTTCGGAGAAGGTATGGTCATCAATTATGAAGAGAACTGAAGCCCGTGAATTGCTGTTCACATTGCTTTATGAGGCGCAATTTTCAGATCCGGGCAATTTTGACGAGATATACAGAACAGAGCTTCGTTGTCGGGGGAATAGAGGATGATGAATATGTACGCCGTGTTTTTTACGGAATCGGGGAAAATCTTACTGAGATAGACGGTATTATAGAATGTCATGCTAAGGGATGGAAGTCAGGAAGACTTTCAAAGGTTACCTGTGCGATTCTCAGACTTTGTATTTATGAGCTGAAATATGAGAAAGACATTCCGATGAATGTATCTTTAAACGAGGCTGTGGAGCTTGCAAAGAAATACGGCGAGGATAAGGCCGCAGGGTTCATTAACGGAATTTTAAACTGTATAGCCCATGAAATCGAGGACTGACGCGCCGGGAGGCATTCCGTACCCGGAGATTTTTCCGGGGCACCGGGACATATTATACCGGGACATATTATACCGGGGACATATTATACCGGGACATATTATACCTGGGCATATTATACCTGGGCACATTATACCGGGCATACTTGTACCGAAAGGCTGATACGGTGAGCGGCTGTGAAAAGCGGTATTTTTTAGGTATAGACACAAGCAATTATACTACATCTGCGGCGGCGGTTGATGAAGACGGCAGGATAATCGCGTTTTCCAAGCGTTTGCTTCCGGTTCGCGCGGGCGGGGGGGCTCAGACAGAGCGAAGCGGTATTTTCGCATGTAAGGCAGCTTCCCGGAGTTATGGACGAGCTTGCTTCACAGATTAGGGCGCAGTATAAGCCGGATGATAAAGTATACGGCGGGGCAGAGTATGGAGCGGAGGACAGAACCGGCAGTGAAGCAAAGGGCAGAGTCGACAGTGAATCAGAGGGTAGGTTTGGCAGTGAAGCAAGTGAAGCAAAGGATAGCCCCGGTATAAAAACAGACCGCGGTGAACTGAGACCTGCCGCAGTGGGATATTCTGCGCGTCCGCGCGATGACGGAGGGGTCTTATATGCCTTGCTTTCTTGTCGGTGAAAGCACCGCGCTCTCCCTTTCATCTGTGTGCGGAGTTCCGGCGTATGATTTTTCACATCAGGCAGGACATCTTGCAGCCGCGGTATACGGCTGCGGAGAGAGGAGAGGTCTGAGCCGTTCTATGCTTTTTCATGTTTCAGGCGGTACGACGGAAATTTTTGACGTCGGCTGTGACGGGAAAATTACTCTTTGGGAGGAACTAAGGACATAAGCGCCGGACAGCTATAGATCGGTGGGAGTGATGCTCGGAATGCATTTTCCGTGCGGTCCTGGTTTGAGAGAGCGGCTGCGGGATATTCTGAGGCCGGAGGAGAGCTGAGTTCAGTTCCCGCCGTGTGTGTACGCGACCCTATTGCAATCTTTCCGACTTGAAAACAAGCTGTCCGGGCTGAAAAATTCAGGGCGTCCGATGGGCGAGATAGCACTGTATGCAATCACTGCGGTTTGGCTTACGCTGGAGAAACTGACGCTGGAGATTTTCAGGGCACACGGAACGCGTCCCGTTCTTTTTATGCAGGCGGAGTGATGAGCTGCGCTTACATAAAAGAGACTGGGATCACGTTTTTGACGCATATTTTGCGCCTCCCGAGCTGTCGTCCGACAATGCCGCAGGCGCCGCGATTCTCTGCAGAAAAAAAATATTTATCGGAGAATGGCGTAATCTGACCGGTTTAAGCTGTTTTCAGCCGTTTGCCGGACGCGGTCTGTGTGAAATACCGCAGGGAGTTTGATTTTGCCCACTGATTGATGTGTGTCGGAACGGAGAATTGATATGATAGAATCATACGGGAATTTGTCGGGTGAATCGCATGAAAGAAGCGATTCCGAGCAGGCGTTTTTACCGTTACTCAGATAAACGAATATGCCAAAAATGCTTATTGACGGCAATGAGGTAATGAAGAAATGTCTGTATCAAGGGGTGAAATATCAAATTTTGTAAACCACAGAAGCGGGCATCTGTATTTTACACTGAAAGATTCCGGCGGCGTTCTGCGCGCTGTAATGTTTGGATCGCAGGCGTCAAAAAGCTTAAATTTGTGCCGGAAAACGGAATGAGGTAGTTGCGCACGGAAGGATTTCCGTCTATGTGCAGGGGCGGGCAGTACCAGCTACCGCCGACAGGCTTGAAACCCGATGGAGCGGGAGCTCTTTATATTGCGTTTGAGCAGCTTAAGCGCAGACTTGAGGCGGAAGGACTTTTCAGTCAGGAAAGAAAGCGCCCGCTTCCGAAAATACCGACGAGAATCGGAATTATAACTTCGCCTACAGGCGCAGCGGTGCGCGATATGATAAACGTGACGGGGCGGCGGTTTCCTTATGCCGGAGATTGTTATATTTCCGTCACTCGTTCAGGGAGCTGAAGCGGTCGGAAATCTATGCGAGGGTATCAGATATTTTAACTCCGAAAAGCGAGTCGATGTAATTATAATCGGACGGGGCGGCGGCTCGGTTGAGGATCTGGGCTTTCAATGATGAAAGTCTCGCAAGGACTATCAGAGCTTCGGAGATACCGGTGATTTCAGCGGTGGGGCATGAGACGGATTTTACGATTGCCGATTTCGCGTCGGACAGGCGCGCTCCCACCCCTTCTGCGGCCGCTGAGATAGCGGTTCCGGATACTCTTGTTCTTAAAAGACAGATCGGAAACATAGTCGGACGTATGGAGCAACTTATCAGTCATAATCTTAAAAAGCATGCGGCAGCGTCTTGACGGACTTTCCGGACGGAGATGCATGACTGATCCGGCCTCGGTTACCGAATCGCGCAGGATGGTTTTGCTTATGCTTGAAAAGCAGCTTGACGCCGCCGCGGAAAGTATGCTTTCGTTTAAGCGCTCGGATTTTGCACGGATTACGTCGGAATTAAGGACGCTTAATCCGATGTCGGTAATTTCGCGCGGATATTCTGCGGTCTTTGACAGCGGAGGCGCACTTGTCAAGAGTATTGAACAGCTTAATGAGGGTGACCGCTTTACATTCAGAGCATCAGACGGAGAAATTGACGGAACCGTTACAGGGAAGAGAAGTATAGATAAACCAGAGTTGATCCAAAGGACCGGCGGAAAGGGTATGCCCTGTAATGCCAGCGAAAAACGGCCGCAGAGTAAGGAAGAAAAAGAACATCAGCTTTGAGACTGCAATTGCAAGATTAAAGAAATTGTGCGCTCCCCTTGAAAACGGAAGCGCGGGCTTGACAAATCTCTTATGAAATGTTTGAAGAAGGCGCCGGGCTTGTCAGACTCTGCAAATGAAAAGCATAAGGCGGAGCGCAGAATCAGGATGCTGTATAAAAAAAGAGGACGGAACATACGGAGAAAAAGAATTTCGATGAAAGAATAACTGAGCTTATGAAGGAAGGTGAAAGCTTATCGAGACTTCGCTGGACAGGATATTTTAATCGCCGGACGGGGCTCCTCCCGAAATATTCGATGCGATGCGGTACAGTTTGCTGTCGGAGGAAAAAGACCGGCCTTTTCTGACGCTTTCCTTCTGCAGAATGCACGGAGGAGACGATAGAGCCGCAGTTCCGTTTGCGTGCGCAATTGAGACGCTTCATACATATTCTCTTATACATGACGACATGCCATGTCTTGATGACGATGATTACCGCCGCGGCACGCTTTACAAACCATAAAAAATTCGGAGGGGCATGGCGATGCTGTGCGGTGACGGAATGCAGGCGGCGGCTTACGAAATCGCGGCCTCAAATTCATATGTTTCCGTTTCGGCGGCGCTGGAGGCGGTTCGTTTGCTTGCCGCTTCTGCCGGACCCGGCGGAATGGTCGGAGGTCAGGTGATTGACCTTATCGGAGAAAGCAAAAAGCTGACATATAAACAGCTGCTTCATATGAACGAGCTGAAAACCTGCCGATTTTTCAGGGCGGCGTGTCAGCTGGATGTATAGCGGTAACGGTATTAGTGACAAAAGCTTTTGCGGACGCTGAAATATATGCTGATTCTCTCGGTCTTTGCTTTCAGCTGACCGATGATCTTCTTGACATGGCGACTGAAGACGGATAAAACCACTTTTTCTGACATATATGACTGCCGCCGATGCCCGTAAGCTGGCGTCGGAGCTTACGGAAAAGGCAAAGGCAATTTCCGGATGCTCGGAAATGATGCGCTCATTTCCCTTGCGGATTTTCTTCTTACGCGGACTGTGTAGGACGGAAAGATTGTAAAAATCCATGAAACACCTTAAAACACAGAAAATTCTGCGTGAATATCGTGAATATTTGGAATACCTTAGAACATATGTAAAAATAAAATGCGGAGTATACGGAAATGAGAATTGACAAGCTGCTTTATCTCCGCGGATTTGTTCCGAGCCGAACACGTGCGGCTTCCTTAATCGCGGAGGGCTCGGTTACGGCTAACGGGTGTTTGATAAAAAAGCCTTCTGAGGATATACCGGAGAATGCTCTTATAATTGTTGAGGAAAACGAAGCTTTGCATTATGTCGGTAGGGGAGCGTTAAAGCTCAGGGCGGCTTTTGAAATGTTTCGGCATAGATCCCGGAGGAATGACCGCGGTAGATATCGGCGCATCGACCGGAGGCTTTACCCAGTGTTTGCTTGACGGCGGCGCAGTTAAAGTCTTTGCGCTTGATTCTGGGCACGGACAGCTCTCTCCACTTCTGACCGGCGACAGGAGAGTGGTGTCGATTGAAGGCTTTAACGCAAGGTATCTTACAGAAGACGTTATAGGCTGTCGGTGCGACATCGCGGTTATGGACGTTTCATTCATCTCTCAGAGGCTGTTATACGCCGCCGTATCATCGGTGCTTAAGGACGACGGAATATTTATATCACTTATAAAGCCTCAGTTCGAGGCAGGACGTGAATACATAAAAAAGGTGGAATAGTCCGGGATAAAGATTCGCATGTGCGCGCCGTAATGTCTCTGTTTTCGGAGTCGGTATTGTACGGTCTTTATCCTCACGGACTGATAAAATCTCCGATCAGCGGCGGAGACGGCAATACGGAGTATCTCGCGTTATTCGGAAAAAATCCGGAGATACCAGAAAAACCGCTGATATCGCGTTTGTAAAGGAAGTTGTATATGGAATTTGATAATATCACTGTCATTCCGAATGAGCAGAAAGATCCTGACGGAAAATATACAGAAGATTATCGGATATTTTAAAAAACGGGGATGCAATGCAGCTGTCGGAAAAATCAGCGGAGAATCCTCCCTTGCTGTTGTACTCGGAGGGGATGGTTCGATTCTCAGGGCCGCGCGCGACGCGTCAAAGGTGAACGTCCCTCTTCTCGGAATTAATCTCGGCAGAATCGGCTATATGGCTGAGCTTGAAATAGGGGGAGCTTGAAGCTCTCGGATGCCTTTTCCGGGGAGAATATACAGTTGAGAACCGTATGATGCTCGATGTCGGAATTTATCTTGACGGACATCTGAGATGCAGTCTGACCGCTCTTAATGACGCTGTTGAAGCTTTCAAACGGAGCCGTGGCGCGTATGGTTAACGTGGGACTTGAATGCAACGGTATGCCGGCGGGAAAGTACCATGCCGACGGACTTATCGTTTCGACCCCTACCGGTTCGACTGCATATTCACTGTCTGCCGGCGGTCCCGTCGTTGATCCTGTACTTGACTGTTTCTGTGTTACGCCTGTCAGCGCGCATTCACTTTCTGCGAGACCGATGATTTTTTCACCTGACAGCAAGCTTTTGCTTTATGACTGCGGCACGCGGAGTCATGAAATTTATTTAACTGTTGACGGCGCCGAAAATGTTCGGATTGACCGGGGACAGAAAATTTTAATCGGACGTTCGGAGAACGTTACCAGGCTGATAAGGGTAAAAGAACACGGATTTTACAGCGTTCTTACCGAAAAGCTGTCCGATCGGGAATTTTAAGAGGAAGAGGCAAAAGAGTAAATTCCGATTGCAGAATCGTGTGCAGCAAATTTTATAATAGTTTTCAGAACCGTACAGTGTATTTTTTTTAGAATAGCTAACATATGGTTTTCAGAACTGCTAACAGTATGGTTTTCGGTATCGTCTGCAGAATTGTTTACGATATCGTCTGCAGAATTGTTTTCGGAATTGTCTGCGGAAAAAATGGTCTGCGGAGCTGTCAGCGTGCATGACGTACTGATGGCGCCGTGACGCAGGATGTGTGACTTTGAAAAGGTTGGATTAAAAATGAAAATAAAACGTCAGAATAAGATAGTAGAGATAATCAGTTCCGGCGATGTTGAAACACAGGAGGAGCTGATAGAAAGGCTGAGGCGTGAAGGCTTCGATGTAACTCAGGCGACGGTTTCGCGCGATATTAAAGAACTCGGAATTATAAAAGATTTCCGGAAAGGGAAGCAAATATAAATATGCGCTTCCTCATTCGGCGCACCATGACAGCCGTCATATCTCTGAAAAAAATACAAATCAATCCTGCGTGAGACTGTAATTAAAGTTGACTATGCGATAAACACGGTGGTTGTAAATACATATCCGGGAATGGCAGCTGCGGCCGCGGCCGCCATAGACGGTATAGGGAATGAAAATATGATCGGAAGCCTTGCCGGCGACGATACGATTTTATCGTAATGCGCAGTGAAAAAACTGGCTATGGAATTTACAGAAAATTTCAGGACAACGCTCGGCATGTAAACAGACGGATAAAAAGAGGCGGCATTTGCCGGCAGAGCTCAGTATTTGCGGGCGTATTGTATGTATCCCGGCATTCGCGGTGATATGATGAATTAAAAGTAAAAAGGACGGATTTAACTGTGCTTGCTTCACTGTATATAGAAAATATTGCCGTTGTCCGGCGCGCGGAAATAGAGCTGGGCGGCGGACTCACTGTTCTTACCGGTGAAACAGGAGCCGGAAAATCGGTGATTATAGATTCAATCCGGCTTCTTATGGGTGCGCGGGCTCAGAAGGAGCAGATAAGGCGCGGAGAGAACAGCGCGACTGTGGCAGGACTGTTCCGGGATCTTTCACAGGACGCTGTACGCGCTCTTGCTGAGATCGGAATTGAGCCGGACGAAAACGGAGAGCTTTATATTCAGCGCACCGTATTCTCGGACGGCAGAGGAAAACGCTTGTCGGCGGGCGTCAGATAACGCTGCAGCTTCAGCGTGAGATAGGAGCGTCGCTGATTGCAATTCACGGGCAGCACGACAATCAAAGCTGCTTAGACCTGAGCTTCATATCGCGTTTCTTGACAGTTATGCCTCGGAGCTTGCTTTACTTGAGGAATACAGAACTGCGTACCGGGCATTGAAGGAGACGCGCAGAGAGCTGGATGAAACTAATCGGGATGAGGCGGAGACGGCGCGTCTGACCGAAATGTATCAGTATCAGATTAATGACATTGATTCGGCAAAGCTTAGACTGGGAGAGGACGAAGAGCTTGAACGGCTGAGAGTCAAAATAAAATCATACGAAAAGCTGGCGAGGTATATCCATACTGTATACGCGTCTCTCTGCGCCGGAGACAAGGCGCCTTCCGCACGTGACCGTATGGGAGGCCGCGGGCGCTCTTGAAAGGCTTTCGGAGTTTATTCCCGAAGCTGATTCTATGGCCGAGCGTCTTCGCAGCTGTATGCTGGAGGCCGAGGACATCGGAGAAACTTGTTTTCGGTATGCTTGAGGACGGAGACGGAGACAGCTCCGCGCGTCTTGACCAATTGAATCAAGACTTGAGACTATATCGAGGCTTAAACGAAAATACGGCGCGGACGTCAGGGAAATTCTTGAATTTCGTGATAAAACCAAGGAAAAAGCTGGATATGCTTGAGGAATCCGGCGACCGGGCCGCGGCTTTGAGGAAAAGGGCTTAAAACGGAGACGGAGGAGGCGGAGAAAATTGCGCGCAGACTTCATAGCGCGAGGATTGCGGCCGCGAAAAGCTGTCTGCCGCCGTCACTGCCGAGCTTGCTTTTCTCGAAATGGAAAAGCCGTGTTTTCTGCAGAGGTAAAAGAAACCGGGCTGGGAGCCGACGGAATCGACTCGGTTGAATTTGTAATAGCTACGAATCCGGGAGAGCCTCTTCTGCCTCTTCATAAGATTGCGTCGGGCGGCGAGCTGTCGCGCGTTATGCTTGCGCTGAAGTGCGTACTTGAGGATAAGGAAGGTACGGGAACGCTTATTTTTGACGAGGTTGATACCGGAGTATCCGGAAAGACGGCTCAGAAGATCGGAATTAAGCTGCACCAGATTTCCGAGTCTGCGCAGGTAATCTGCATAACTCATGCCGCGCAGATAGCGGCGCTTTCCGATCATCATCTTCTTATTTCAAAGCGTGAGAATAACGGAAGGGCGGAGACCGGAGCGAAGGAGCTTGACGAGGAAGGGCGCACAGAGGGAGCTTGCGCGTATTATGGGCGGTGAGCATATTACCGAAAGCTCCTTGAATCGGCCCGAGAGCTGCGCATCATATCAAAAAACGATTCCGAGCGGAACGAAAAATAAAAAATCAGAAGGGCAAGGTATTACAGTATGAATATTGTTGAGGAATTTAAAGCGAGGGGACTGCTTGCGCAGTGTACCGACGAGGCGGCTGTAACCGAGCTGCTTTTGAGAAAGAAAAGGTTTCCTTTTTATATAGGATTTGACCCAACGGCGGACAGCCTTCATGTGGGACATATGATGCAGATGATTATAATGGCGCGTATGCAGAGAGCCGGACATCGCCCGATTGCGATTTTCGGAGGCGGTACCGGAATGATCGGAGATCCTTCGGGAAAGAGCGATATGCGCAGAATGATGACCCGCGAGACTATCGCGCATAACATAGAGTGCTTCATGCGCCAGATGTCGCATTTCATAGACATTTCGGACGGAAAGGCGGTTTTTGTCAATAACGCCGACTGGCTTTGCGAGCTGAATTATATTGATTTTCTGCGTGAGGTCGGAGTTCATTTCTCGGTAAACAGAATGCTCACGGCGGAGTGCTATAAATCGCGTATGGAAAACGGACTTACGTTTCTTGAGTTTAACTATATGCTGATGCAGAGCTATGACTTTTATAAACTTTACAAGGATTACGGTTGCCGTCTTGAGTTCGGCGGAGACGATCAGTGGTCGAATATTATCGGAGGCGTCGAGCTAATCCGCCGAAAGGAGCGCGGAGAGGCATACGGTATGACCTTTAATCTTTTGACGAACAGTGAAGGCAAAAAGATGGGTAAGACCGAGAGAGGCGCAGTGTGGCTTGACCCTGAAAAGACGCCGCCGTACGACTTTTTCCAGTATTGGAGAAATGTCGGAGACGGAGACGTTATAAAGTGTATGAAAATGCTTACCTTTATGACGCTTGACGAGATTGCTTCTTATGAGAGTCTTGAGGGAAGCGCGCTTAACAGTGCGAAAGAAAAGCTTGCTTATGAGCTGACAAAGCTTGTTCACGGCGAGGAAGAGGCGGAAAAATGCCTTAAAGCGGCAAAGCAGATATTCGCTGGTTCGGGAATTTCTGAGAATATGCCGACTACAAAGCTTGAAGCTTCGGACTTTTCCGGCGGCAGTATACTTGTTGTCGATCTTCTTGTCAAATCCGGACTTGCGCCTTCAAAAAGCGAGGCGAAGCGCCTTATAAAGGACGGCGGAATAACCGTGGCGGACAAAAAGGCGGCTTCCTTTGACGAAGCTCTCGGCAGAGAAGCTTTTGACGGCGGACTTATTATAAAAAAGGGCAAAAAGACATATCATCGTTTTGTAGCGGAATAAAACGGAGCCCGTAAATATATAATTATATACAGCATTTAGCAGAAATATATAATTATGATAAGCGAAGCAGTTAACAGAAATATAACTGTAACGGCGTTTAAAGGAATATTAATTACGACAGTAAAAATATGCGAATAATGCTTTAGATGTTCCGGAGGCGGATGGGCTGCAATTGCGCGGGCCGCAGCGCAGACGCGGAAGATATTGATTATGTACGAAAGGTATGGTCATAATAATGAATGATAAGCAGTCTGAGTTTGCAGAGCGGCTTAAAATTTTCGAGTCAGATTCGGGGAAGGCTATAAAAGTCAAATATGATTATCCGCTGTCGTTCTGTTCTACTTTTCGTATCGGCGGAAACGCCGACGCAGCGGCGTTTCCGGAAAATTCATCGGAACTGATAGAGATATACCGGGCTGCCGCGGAGGCGGAAATTCCGGTTTTTATCGCTGGAAATGCAAGCAATATTCTCTTTGATGACAGCGGATACCGCGGAGTAGTGCTTTTCACAACCGGCATGAAAAAATATCGGTTTTGACGGAGAAAAAATACATGCCGAAAGCGGCGCGATGCTGACAAGTCTTTCATCTTTTGCTCAGAAAAATTCGGTTGCCGGATTCAGCTTTTTATACGGAATACCGGGAACTGTCGGAGGCGGACTGTATGAACTGCTGGAGCGTTCGGCGGAGAGATTTCGGATATTCTGACCGAAAGTACATATTACGAACCGGACAGCGATGAATTTGTAACGATCGGCATTACTGACCACGGATTCGGATACAGAAAAAGCTGTTATCAGAATTCCGATAAGATTATTTTGTCCGCGTCATTTCGTGCCGAATCAGGCGACGCGGAAAAAATACGCCCGAAATGGATGAGCGTATGGCGTACCGAAGTGAAAAGCAGCCGCTTGATTTGCCCAGTGCGGGCAGCGTTTTCAAGCGTTATCCAGGATACTATACTTCCCGTCTTATCGAGGAGGCGGGACTGAAAGGGAGAGCTGTCGGCGGAGCATGCGTTTCAAAGAAGCATGCGGGATTTATTGTAAATCTCGGAGGCGCGACGGCATCTGACGTAAAGGAGCTTATAAATCAGATAAAGACGGAGATATTCAACAGATACGGAATTCATATTGAGTGTGAAATTGTGTTTGCTCCAAGCTGTTGAGCCGGAAGCGTGAAAGTCCGGATATTTATGAGAGGTGTGGTCATACATGGGAAGAGAATCGACATATGTGTCCGAGCTAAAAACAGAGCTTGCGCAGCTCCCGCCCGTTCCTCATGCTGCCGCCGCGCACTTCTTGCCGGGCTGTTATATAACCGCAGTCCGAGAACCGGGGGAAATCGGAGAGCTTACTTTAAAGCTTGAAAAAGAATTTGAAAATGAATTTCAGACTTCTGAGTATACAGATATTGAGGCTTTTTCAAATGTGCCGGATGTATTCCCTCGTTTGTCAGGGGACTTTTTCTGTCGTGCGGTGTAATGTCCGATCCTGAAACTGAATACAGACTTGAATTTCCGATGTATTCTGAGGACAGCGCTGAACAGCTGCAAGGTATTTTGTCCGAGCTGGGAATTGAGACAAAGATCGTCATCCGCAGAGGAAAGCCTGTAGTTTACTGCAAGGAAAGCGGTATGATTGAGGATTTGCTCGGTATTATGGGCTCGAAAAAATCGGTGTTTGAGCTTATGAATATCAAAATAAAGCACGATATACGCAATAACGCCAACCGTCGGACAAACTGCGACGCAGCGAACATAAGAAAGACTGTGACGGCTTCCGGAGAACAGTATGAAGCGATACTTAGGCTTCGGGATTCCGGAGAGCTTGAGAAACTTCCGGATGAGCTTCGTGAGACTGCACTTCTCAGACTCGAAAACAGCAATGCTTCTCTTTCCGTGCTTGCGGCTCTTCACCGTGAGCCGATCAGCCGATCAGGCGTCAATCACCGCCTTTCCAAGCTGATGGAGCTTGCTGACGGAACAGAGGAAAAACGGGTTTTCCGAAAACATAACTAAAAGCGGAATGACGCCGTATTTGCGGCGTTTGCTTGTAAAAACATTTAGCTGTAAATACATACGGCCGCAAAGACGTTCGGTTGTATAAACGTTTGGCTGCAAATACATATGGCTGCAAATACATATGGCTGTAAATACATATGGCTGTAAAGCATTCGCTTTTAAAAACGTTTGGTTGTAAAGACGTTCGTTTATATAGAATTTGCCTGCAGTGTTTCTTTCACCGGAAGGAGGGGGCTTCCGTTCACTTTTTTCCGGTGACGGCAGGTACGGCCGTAATGCTCTATAGCAGAGCGTTGGCTATTATTGAACAGTAATGAAATAAAATTAAATTTTGAATAAAAAAGGCGCGGTTAAAAATGTCAGGATTTGTTCATTTGCATCTTCACAGTGAATACAGTCTTCTGACGGTGCGTGCAGAATAAAGGATATAGCGAAAGCGGCGGCGGCAGCCGGACATGAAGCCGTTGCTCTGACTGATCACGGAGTAATGTACGGCGCAGTCGAGTTTTACCATGCCTGCAAGGAGGCCGGAGTAAAGCCGATAATCGGCTGCGAGGTTTACGTGGCGCCGCGTTCGCGGTTTGATCGCGAGCATAAGCTTGATTCTAAGAGCAGTCACCTTGTGCTTTTGGTCAAGAACGAGACCGGATACCGCAATCTCTGTCATATGGTTTCGCTCTCCTTTACGGAGGGATTTTATTCAAAACCGAGGGTGGATATCGAACTTCAGGGAAAATTCAGAAGGTTTGATTGCTCTGTCGGGCTGTCTGAGCGGCAGCATACCGAGAGCTGTGCTGGACGGAGATTACGATGAAGCCGTGCGGAGGGCGGAGGAGCTGCGCGATATTTTTCGGAGCGGAAAATTTCTACCTTGAGCTGCAGTATCATGGAATTCCGGCTCAGATCAAAGTGAACCGTGCGCTATCAGAAATATCCGCCAGAACGGGAATTCCGCTCGCGGCGACTAACGATGTCCATTACATAAAAAAAGAAGACAGTCAGATTCAGCGTGTTCTCATGGCGATTGCCACAGGATCTACGCTGCGTGACGCCCCTGATAAAACGCCTGACGCCGCGTTGTCATATTCTCTTGACGGTTCGGTGGGAGCCTTTGTTAATAATTACTCGGATGGAACGGCGAATGTAATGAGACTGACGTCTGATTCTTCGGCAAACTTTTCAGTGAGCATTTCAGACAGTCCTTCTGTAAGTCTTTCAGATAGTTCTTCCTCAGATCTTTCAGACAGCCCTTCCTCAAGTTTTTCAGACGGTTCTTCTGTAAGTTCTTCCTCAGGTTTTTCGGACAGTTCTTCCGCAAGTCTTTCAGACAGTCCTTCCTCAGATTTTTCAGACGGTTCTTCTTTAAGTTCTTCCTCAGGTTTTTCAGACAATTTTTCCGTAGGTGTTTCAAACAGTTCTTCCGAAATCTATCAGCAAATCTTTCGCAGAGCCTTTCCGAAAGCCTCTCTGACGGTATTTCGAGAGCGCAAATTCTCGGCTTCAGACAAACGGCAATGCACCGTCCGGATTTTCAGGAGGACAGTTTTACTATAAGTCAACCGAAGAAATGACGCGGATTTTTTTCCGCCTTTGAAAAGCGGGTTGAGAACACGGCGGAGATTGCCGGCCGCTGTAATTTTGATTTTGATTTTTCGGAGATAAAGCTGCCGCGCTATAATCCGGAGAGCGGCGAAACGCCCTGCGAAATGCTTCGCAGACTTGTGACGGAAGGACTTAAAAGGCGCCTTTGAGCAGGGACAGATTGTATTTGCGCCCGGACGCGGAGAGCAGGAATATCTTAAGCGTGCAGAGGACGAGCTTAAGGTAATTCACGATATGGGCTACGATGAGTATTTTCTTATCGTCTGGGATTTTGTAGCGTACGCGAAGCTGCACGGAGGCCGACCGGCCCCGGAAGAGGCCCGGAGCCGGAAGTCTTGTCGCGTATCTCATAGGAATCACCGATATTGATTCGCTTAAATATAAGCAGATATTTGAACGGTTTCTAATCCGGAGCGCGTCTCCATGCCGGATTTTGACATTGATTTCAGCGATGAAAAGCGCGATCAGGTTATAAAATATGTTACCGAGAAATACGGACGCGATCGGGTATGTCAGATAATAACCTTCGGACGGCTTTCGGCGCGCGCTGCGGTCCGCGATGTCGGACGGGTTCTCGGCCTGCCCTACAAAAAGGTAGACACTGCCGCAAAGCTGATTCCTCAGAAGCCTGGGATTATGCTTGCCTCGGTGCTTCAGTCAGGCGATCTCAGAGAGCTTTTTACGAATCTGACGAGGAGATAAAGCGTCTGATTGATGTTGCTCTTTCCGTTGAGGGGAATGCCTCGGCATACCTCGACGCACGCTGCGGGGTGGTAATCACCGATAAGCCTGCCGACAGCTATCTTCCGCTTTCGGAGAGCTGCGGAACTGTTGTTACACAGTACGATATGGATGCCGTTGCGGAGCTTGATTGTTGAAATTTGATTTTCTGGGACTCAGGTATCTGACGGTTATACATGCGGCGGAGCAGCAGATTAAGGAAACTGTGCCCGATTTCGATATAACTAAAATTTCAGAGGACGACGCGGATACATTTGAATTGATAAGCCGGGGAGATACGGGAGGCGTATTTCAGCTTGAGTCGGCGGGAATGCGCCGTATGCTGACATCCTTTAAGCCGTGCTGCATAGAGGACATAATGGCGGCTATCGCGCTTTACCGTCCGGGTCCGATGGATTCTATTCCGAAATATCTTGCGGCGCGTGACGGAGCAGAGACGGAGTATAAAATACCTGTTTTAGAGTCGATTCTTGGTGAAACATTCGGCTGTATAGTTTATCAGAGCAGGTAATGCAGATCTGCCGTGAGGTTGCGGGATATACATTCGGACACGCCGATATTGTACGGCGTGCGATATCCAAGAAAAAAACAGGTGTTATGGAGCATGAGCGGAGCGCGTTTGTCAGAGGAGCGGAGGCCTCCGGTATTGACGGAGAGCTTGCGCAGGAACTTTTCGGCGAGCTTGTCGGTTTTGCCTCGTATGCGTTTAACAAGAGTCATGCTGCCGCATACTCTGTAACCTCATATCGTACGGCATGGCTCAAAACGCATTACAGAAAGGAATACATGGCGGCGCTGCTTGTGTCTGTTCAGGGAAATACAGACAAGCTGAGTCAGTATATGAGCGAATGTGAAAAGGACGGAATTGCCATTCTTCCTCCGGATGTATGCGAGAGCGGAGTAGCATTCCGCGCCTGCGGGGACGGAATCCGCTTCGGGCTTGCCGCGGTTAAAAGCATCGGAGAGAGCTTTGCGCTTGAGATTGTAAGTGAACGTGAGGGAGGAAGATATAAGTCATTTTATGATTTTGCCGAGCGGCTGTCCGGAAAGCTGAATAAAAACAGGCGGAGGCTCTGATAAAGGCGGGAGCTTTTGATTCTCTCGGGTATACAGAAGCAGACTTTTGAGGCGTATGAGCGCCTTCTTGACGATATATCAAAAAATCGCTTCGGGGTGTAAAAGGTCAGATCGGACTTTTTGATACTGTGCAGGATGGCGATGCCGAGTATTACGATGTAAAGTACAAGGATATAGACGAGCTTCCGCTTCGGGATCGTCTTATTCAGGAGAAGGACAGCACGGGCTTTTATTTTCCGGTCATCCGCTTGACGGATTTCGTCTGGACTTGGACGGAAGCTCTGCGGAAAAGCTGTCGTCTCTCAGAATCCGTTTTCTTTCGCCGGAGGGCAGAGAGGACGGAGCGGAGGCTCAGATTTCTCACGAAAATTCGTCCGCAAAAAGGAATATGTGACGTTCGGCGGAATTGTAACACGTATAAGCGAGAAGGACACTTCACGCGGTGGGAAAAATGGCTTTTTATAACTCTTGAGATGGAACCGCTTCGGCCGATGCGGTTGTTTTCCTTCGCTTTACGGAGAAATAAGAGGTCATATATATATGTAAATCTGCCTGTACTTGTACACGGAGCGTATCGGTTTCGGAATTCCGGAGACCGTCAGGAACTCAATATAATCGCGGACGCATTGAGACCGCTGAGAACGGACGAGGCTGTAAAGGCGAATCCGCAGATCGGAGGCGGTTTCGGCGCCGGAGCATCCGGGAGAAGTTCGGAACAGAATAACAGCGGCAGCCGGACTGATAACAATCTATCCGCTGCACCGGGACGGAGTTCAGGGGCGTCCTCGAGACTTTATCTTCGGGTTGCCGATAAAAAATGCCGTCAGTATCTAAAGGTTATGAATCTTATTTCGATATTTTCGGCAGACGGAATCCCTGCCGGCGGAGTTCCCGTATATGTGTATGACGCTTCGGATAAGAGCTACACCCGCTGTGAGGGCGCAGGGTGATACTGACACAGACGGTGTATGATGAGTTCTGCAATATACTCGACCGCGAAAGCGTAGTTTACCAGGATTGAAATTAGCAGTATATTATGACAATGTTATGCTGGAATTCACATTATATTCAAATTATTGAATTATAATAAGGCGATGGAGGTGTATGCCAAGATGACTAACAATGATCCTCACGGACATGAAAATATAAGACCGCAGTCTTCCGGAGGACAACGGAGCGCAGTGTGCGGTCTGTTCCTGCCGGAGCGGGAGCGCGGACGCGGCACCGGCCGTAATACGGTGAATTCCCGAAAGTCTGTTGTACGCCGCGGTGCAGGAGGCAGACGCTCTGCCGGTTATTCTGGTTCTACCGGCGCTGCCAGCTCTTCCGGATCTTCCGGCGGAGGACGACGCGGAACCGACTGGAAGAAGAGCCGCGGTTCGTTTAAAATTATCGGACGAGTCACACTGAAGGTGCTGACGTATAAAATGTAAACGTCTTCCTCACGCTTTTGCTTATCGGAATTATCGCCGGAACGATTATGGGCTGCGCGTTTCTTTATTATATAAACAACTATGTTGACGGAAGCGTGGACGATTTTGACATGTATATGAGCGATCCAGGACGCAAGTAATGTCGATATATACGATGGACTGGACTGACAGGCAGAGCGGAATAGGAACCGAAGTCGAGATTGAGGACCAGCGTCTCTACATGCAAAGGAAAACCGTCTTCTTTGTTTCCTACGATAAGGTTCCGAAGTATCTTGTTGACGCGTATGTCGCGACCGAGGATCACCGCTTCTGGAATCATCCGGGGAGTCGATTGATTCGTACTATACGGGCAGCGCTGAATTATTTTCTCGGAAACTCTTTCGGAGGGGGCTTCGACAATAACGCAGCAGGTTGTCAAGAATATCACGCAGGATGACGATGTCACTATACAGAGAAAGGTGCAGGAGATTCTTCGTGCGCTGAACCTTGAGAAGGTAAAGGACAAGACTGAAATCATGGAGCTGTATCTGAATCTTGTTCACTGTTCGCGCGGATGTTACGGAGTTCAGTCGGCCGCATATGTGTATTTCGGGAAGGATGTAAGCGAGCTTACGCTTCTTGAATCGGTAGCAATCGCCGGAATTACTCAGGCTCCCTCAAAAATACGATCCCGTGTCAAATCCCGAAACAATAAAATAAAGCGTCAGGCTATGCTCAATAACATGTATGAATACGGTTACATTACGAAGGAAGAGCTTGAAGAAAATTACGACGCTGATCTTGTTCTGAATTACGATAAGGGCGGGGCGAGTACATCAAACGGTTCTACGGTATTTACATGGTATACGGAGGCCGTGTTTGATGAGGGCGGTTGAGCTTCTTATGGAGGCTAAAAGGTCTGAACTATGCTGCGGCGCAGACATACCTTTTATACAGGCGGGCTTTGATATAGTAACGGCGCAGGATCCGGAGATTCAGAATATTCTGGAAAGCTTATTATGAAAACGACAGCTCGTTTCCGCGTGTTAACGATTCCGGTGTACAGCCCGAATCGTCAATGGTAATAATTGATCCATATACCGGCGATGTTGTCGCGCTTGTCGGCGGACGCGGACTGAAAACGCAGAATCTGATACAGAACTGCGCGACACAGACGACACGCTCACCCGGTTCTTCAATCAAGCCGCTGGCCGTGTATGCTCCGGCGCTTGAATACGGCGTAATAAACTACGGAACTGTTGTGGACGACAGTCCCGCAACGTTCGGAGACGTCGTATATGATGAAAACGGCAACAAGACGTATACCAGACCGGACGGATATCCTCAGAACTATAATAATAAATTCCGCGGACTTACAACAATAGAATACGCGGTTACAAATTCGCTTAATACCGTCGCTTATAAGGTTCTTGATATGCTGACGCTCGACAAGTCCTTTGACTTTGTCAAAAACAAGCTTCATATGGACAGCTATCTTGACAATTACGAGACGACAAGCGGAGCAATTCTTTCCGACAAGGACTATTCCGCGCTTGCTCGGAGGAATGAACTACGGCGTTACTCTTCTTGAAATTACTGCGGCGTATCAGATTTTTCCGAATTCAGGAGTGTATAATACTCCGCACACTATACTTGAGATAAGGGACAAACAGGGAAATGTAATTGTCAGCAATGACATTGAAAGCGAGGTTGTAATAAGCGACCAGACCGCGACGATTATGACAAAGCTGCTTCAGAATGTCGTTACAAGCGGTACGGCAAGCTCGATAACGCTTAAAAACAGAGTAAATGCCGCAGGTAAAACCGGTACAACAACTGATGACCGTGACCGTTGGTTTATCGGATACACTCCCTATTATGTCGCCGGAGTGTGGTTCGGTTATTCCATGCCGCAGAGTCTGAGCGCGTTCTCTGCATCCAAAGCGCCTTCTGTAGTGATATGGGATGACGTTATGAATCAGGTTCAGGATTTGGTGGAACAGAGAAATCAGGAGCGGGGAGAAGCTCTGAAAACCTTTGTGGACGCTCCGGGTGTTATCTCATGCACATATTGTATTGACTCCGGGAAAGTATACGGGGAGAGCTGCAAGGCGGATCCCCGAGGGGGCGAGTGCGACGGCTATTTTACGCTTGCGACGATGCCGACCGAAGAGTGTGATGTGCATGTTATGGTTGATTATGATCCAGGAAACGGCGTTACAAACTCCGGCTGCCCGGGAACAGTTAAGTATTCTCTTCTTTAACATTAAGGGGCAGAAATTTCCTGTTCAGGTGTATATAACAGATGCTCAGTACGCTTGGCGGCAGTTGCCGGAGGGCGTTTCCATGAATACAGATCCGGGAAATTCATTTTTACGAATGCTCTGGAGCCTTATATGCGGGTATCAGCGAGGAACTTCAATTTAACCGCGGCTGTGCTTCACAGTCCGTCGTCGGCTGATGATGACGATGATGATGAAACCGACAGCGTGCGGAGATGAGACCACGGCGGATGACTTAATCCTCGGTTAATATTTATCTAACAGAGCAAAACCTCTCTCATATTATGAGAGGCTTTAGCAATACGTAAATCGAACTGCTTTTAAAAGAG
>VOFB01003000.1_pt1 | contig 27232 bp, 39 predicted proteins | sample 5384141 | NCBI WGS metagenome assembly VOFB01 (sample SAMN12384721, study PRJNA508395) | human gut metagenome | isolation source: healthy gut A | host: Homo sapiens | reverse complement strand
AATGTATGGAATGTATGATTATGTATGGGGAAGCTAAGAAATGCAGTAAATATGCGGTCTGTAGGTCACAAGCTATATAAGAATAACGGTTAAGCTGTGTAAAAAGAACGGTTAAAATATGAAAAGATAACTGTTCAGGTATGAAAAAATGACCTGAAAGCTATAAAAAGTAACCGCAAGGATGTGAAATAATAACTGCATAGAAATAAAAGAATCACTGTTATATATAGGCAATTTATCAAATTAAGGTGAAAAGTAAGTTCAAAAGCAATATAAAGTATAATTTCCTATCTGATACCACAAAATGTAGTAACAAGATAGGAAAGAATGACTGTAAAATGCTATGAAAAAAAATTACGGTAAATGCTTCAGAAAGAATTTACCTTCAAGATAACTTCCCTTGCTGTTCGGATAGGCGTCATTTGGAATACATGCCACATATTGCTAAATATGTCAATCTGGTAAATACATTACATTCCAGAAGATGACGATGGAGTTGAACAGAATCCTCTAGCAATATTTCATTTTCTCCTACCTGAATGTATGTAGGTGGAAAACCAGTAAGATCAGCAAACAAAGGAGAAACAAAAGGAGAGGTTTCTTCAGATCCCTGCTAAATAGCTGGAAGCTGCCTTACGGATATAATCAGGGTCTAATACGGGGGTCAAGCATAAGCTTTTGTCTGATAGGATTCACTGGAAGCAGTCATATCTGTCCAGGGAGAAAATAAAACGAGGCATTTAGGAAGTTCCATGTTTTTTTAAGCGAAGGGTTAATGTCAATGCAAGTGCCAGATTACCACCTGCAGAGTCCCCTGCAACAATAATATTCTGTGGAGCATGTCCCTGTGTTAGAATATGTTCCCAGGCCAGGAGCGTCTTCCAGGGCTGCTGGATAGGGATGTTCAGGTGCAAGTCTGTAATCAAAGCAGAATACGTCGTGATGAGTATATTTTGCAAGTTTCATAGTAAGGCTTCTGGCATATAGACAACTGCCAGTCATGTAGCCACCTCCGTGGCAATAAAAGATGACAGTATCATCTGTATTATCAGCGGATTCCTTATCTGAAATAAAGTGTGTCCATTCGCCATGCATGTTATGCGGATTGTTATCTGTAAAGATAAACTTTTATCATTGCGTACAGACTGCCTAGATGATCTTGGGAATCTCGATTTTCTGGGTATCGTCAATATCCATCAAACCATGCACATGTCATTACAAGCTGCATGAGGCGCTTATTTCTTCTCTCGTTCATAAATTGCAGGTCCTTTCTAAGTATAAAAAGTCTGTTTTTAACTTCTATTTGGATTATAATAAAACACAGGCAGAAAATAAAACAAAAATCATAAATGACCGTAAAGTCAAATATATGGAGAAGATAAAATATGAAAGAAAAGCAGGAATTAAGAAATATATTAGACAGGATTGACCGAAAAGGTTATCCTGCATATAAAGAATTAAAAAGGTGTTTATAAGTTTGATGAATATATATTTGTAATAGAACATGTGCAGGAGACCCTTTTGCAGCACCTTCAGAGTAAAAATAGAAGTTGCGGATAAGATTGCAGGTTTTCCAATAGATTTGTACGAAATGAAATGTAAGAAGATAGCCTTACAGGATTATTTGTTGAGAGAGTTTGGAAGACAGATTGAGCATTATTCTTTTAAAGGCGAGAGGATCAGGAAAAGAGTGGATTAATGGCAATCAGTCGTCCGGACAGGAAGTACTTGAAAGAAGCGCCTGTGAAATCAATGACAGAGATGGCAAAGCATTATAGTGCGTATGGAGATAGGATTACCAGCCAATGGAAGGACAATTAACGCAGGAGAGAGCTGATAAAAATTCTGTTTGAATATATACCGGAGGCGGTACATAGATCCTTACGTTATCAAAGTCTGATCAGGATAAGATTGAAAAGGCAGTGGGCCTTGCAATGAATCAGGATTTTATCCGTAAGGAGCTAAAAGGCGTTCTCTTGTGGCTTTTATTGCGAATGGATCAATTTTGCCAAGAGAGTCCGGAGTGTCTGAAACCAATGAAAAATGCAATTGCATGGGTATCTCCCAAGAGTCTGAAGTCACAATGGAGCTTCCTTTTGGAAGAGCTGTAACAGGAACCGGTATTCCTGAAGGCGTTACTTTGATCGTGGGTGGCGGATATCATGGCAAATCAACACTTTTAGAGGCCTTGGAGCTGGGCGTATATAATCATATAGCGGGAGATGGAAGAGAATATGTGATCACAGATGATAAAGCGATGAAGATACGTGCAGAGGATGGCAGAAGCATCCAGCATGTAGATATCTCCATGTTTATCAGAAATTTACCCAATGGTAAGAACACGAAGGTATTTTTGCACGGAAGATGCAAGCGGCAGTACATCCCAGGCAGCTAATGTAGTGGAAGCGATGGAAGCAGGCAGTCAGGTTCTGCTAATTGATGAGGATACCAGTGCCACAAACTTTATGATACGAGATGAATTAATGCAGAGAGTGGTACATAAGGAGAAAGAGCCAATCATTCCCTATATTGACGGAATCAGAGAACTATATGAAAAGATGGTGTCTCTACAATTCTTGTAGCAGGAAGTTCTGGAGCTTATTTTATGAAGGCTGATCTTATCATACAGATGGATCATTATACTGCATATGAAATAAACCCAATATGCAAAAGGGGAAGCCGTAAAATATACGAGGGAAGCCGGAGTAAATGGAACAACAGGAGAAATAGAACAGGCGCAGTTACCTGATTATGATAGGAAAGTAAAAGCAGATAAGGAATGGATGCAGGATCGTCTGAAAGTAAAGGTTCTGGGATTGGATTCTATTATGATCAATCATGCAGGTATTGATGTGCGATATGTGGAACAGCTGGTAGATACGGAGCAAATGCAGGCATTGGCTGTTATCATGCAATATGCACAGAAGAGAAAGATGAATGGAGAACATACGATACAGAAGATTGTGGAAGAGATATATGAAATACTCATGAAACAGGGATGGAAGGGAATTATAGAGAACCGTGATATTCCCGGTAATCTGGTTATCCCTAGGAAGCAGGAGATTTTTGCATGTATCAACAGATATAGGAAATTACACTTTTAATTTTAAGTAAAAAAGAGCCGGCAGCTATATAACTGCCGGCTCTGAATTTATAGAAATTACATATCATCTCTTAATACGCCGTGTTCACGAAGCAGATCTTCGATGATAGTGCCTTTTTACAAGACCTACCAGAGGTTTCTTTAATGCATTCAAAGGACCGGGTAATTCGATTTCAAGAGGAGACTTGCCATCCATTAACTTAACACTACTGTCGAGAAGTTCACGGATATCGTAAACGCTTCCCCATACTTCAGGTACACGGTCAACATGAAGCAGTCCATATACAGCCTCCATTGCAGTTCTTACAGAATACTCTGTTGTAAATATTGTGTCTCTCGGAGTCTCAGCAAACTGCCCAAGGAATGCAAAATTAACGCAGCCATCAGGAATAACATCAGGTCTGTCGCCTTTTCTTCTCGGCATGAAAAATGCAGTAATAAATGGCATCATAGTAGGAACTGTAGTAACATGATCTTTTGCTAATTCACCAATACGGTCAACGGGAACACCAATCTGATATAACCATTCCTGAGTAATCTCTTCACCTGTACACTCTTTCATAGGCTTCTTTACAAAGTCTCCAGGTACATCTGTGAACAGACCGTATACCCATACACTGATTTCGTTAGGATCTTGGTTCTTGAACTGAGGCTGTCTGTTGATTGTCCAGCTCATCAGCCACTTGGAATCCTTTACAGCTTACGATACCACCGGTAACAACATTACCGCTTCTTGGATTTCTTTTACAGATTTTCTCAATATAAGAAATAATTTCATCATTGGATGTAACAACAGTTGCAGATTCCCAGTTGGTCTTTTCAATATCGGAGCAGAACTTCTCGGGATGACCAAAAGGAAGGATCCTGTGCTGCAATATTCTTCCAAAGATCCCAGCAGCCACTTTTCTTACTTCTGCATCACCGTTAGGAGCATGTGTGATCACCATAGATAGTACCTTCTGTACAGCTGCCGTTTGTAACAAATACAAGGTCATTTTCTGTTAAAGGAATAGAAGTTTTCTTCGCCATTCTTGATGCATACGATCTCGGATGCAATCTTCTTTAGCGCCCTCTTTCTTGAATAATACATTTGTTACCTGAATACCATATTCAAATGTAACACCTGCAGCTTCCAGATATTTTACCATAGGAAGGATCAGGGATTCATACCGATTGTATTTGGTGAATTTCAATGCGCTGAAAATCAGGCAGACCACCGATATGATGGATAAATCTCTGGAAGTAAAGCTTCATTTCCAAAGCACTGTGCAATTCTCAAATGCGAACATAGTTCTCAGTATAACCAGAAATCGGAGTTGAATACTTCATCATCAAATACATCTTCAATTGTCTTGTCATAGAGATCTTCGTTCTTAGTCATGAACAGCTTCATGATTTCCATGCAGCCCTTCTGGCTTTAAATTGAATTTACCATCTGTATGTGCATCCTCACCTCTGTTGACAGTAGCACGACACAGAGAATAGTTAGGATCCTTCTTATTTAACCAGTAATATTCATCCAGAACGGAGACACCCGGAGTTTCAATAGAAGGAATGCTTCTGAACAAATCCCATAAACATTCGAAATGATTCTCCATCTCACGTCCACCACGCATGATATAGCCTGATAACCACCTTTCTTCGAATAGCTGCACATTGACACTCTGTTGCGTTTGGTACAGTGTACAACCGATATTGATGTCTTTCATCTGTTATTAAGTGATGCCTATAGTATGGCCGATTTTATCTTTTTCAATTTACAAAAAAAAGAGAAATGATAAAAACTTATCATTCCTCCGCTTTGTAAAGTTCCTGATGGAATTCGCAATGCCGCCGTGCAGTGTGATCGCGATCATTCTGGCAATTTCCCCGTAATCCTCTTTCATGCCCTGCTTAATCCAGTCCAGCATAATGCCCACAAAACTGTATTTGTAAAAATCTGCAATAAAACGCTTATCTTTATCAGGTATTGTCGTATTCACAGCCTGCTCCCTGCTCTTTAACTACCCCCATGATCAAATCCGAAGTCAACTGAAACAGAAAATTCTCAATCTGTTCCCTGCTAATGCAGCGGTAAACATTCATAATAAACGGCTTGTTCATAAACAACTTCGAAAATCTGCAGCAATCCTTCTGTCCATGTAATGTAAGTCTTCTTGCCCGCCAATGCCCTTGTGGCATCTTCCAGGCAGGACCACTCCACCAAATCATATATATCCTTAAATGATAGTAAAACGCCATTCGGCTGATGCCGCAGTCCTTCGTCAGATCGCTGATTGTAATCTTGTCCAGAGGCTTCTGTAAAAAGCAAAGTGCTTTACCGATGCCTCCAAAGCTTGTTTTGTCTGGATTTACCATACTTGTCTCAATTCCTTTAGCTTTCTCAATACGCAAAATGCGCCTGTTTAAAATCCATACTCCCGAAATCAATCACGCAAGTCTTCGTAAATTCCTACCTTAACAGAGTCCTGCAATGTGTACTGCGCCATATCACCATTGACAAAAATCATATACCACAATCTGATTCTTTGCCGCATCAATAATCCAATACTCTCGAACACCGGCTGTTCTGTATTTAAACAATTTCGTATAATAATCCATTCTTCTGCTGGCAGGAAACAAATCTCAATAATCCAATCCGGTGCCCCTGTGCACCCCTTATCATCTAACTTATCAGGATTACAGATAACAGATATGTCCGGCTCAACATATGTATTCGTTGCTTCATCAGATGCCCGCAAAAGGAGCTGCATAAACCTTGCAGTCTCCACCCTGGGAACGGATATAACTTTAATATCCGCATAATTCCCCAAATATCTGATGCTTTCTACTAGGCGGAGCCATATAATAAATCTTACCATCAATAAGTTCTGCTCTCTTACCTTCTGGCAATGCATAAATAGCCTCTATCGTATAAATTTTTTCTTCTAATAACGGCATGTAATCTCTCCTTGTTTCTCAAATACATCATAATTTGTTCGAACACTCACTTACTGTCATTATACAATAGATTGCTTCATCCAACGAATTTATATATATCTCCATTTTCCACCCCCAAAACATCTGATTTTACTTTATGATGTATCGAAATTCTCTGATTTTTTAGCTTAATGAGTAGATTGGCTCTCAGCCTTTCTAGTACATCGTTTCGTAAATAAACTATACCAATCGGATTCGCAGGCAAGTAATTGAATGGTTATTTCGAAAACGATATTACTAGTCTAAACACAAAAATAACGTTCTGCAACGACATTCTGCGCCTAAGCGCAGCGAGGTACCAGAACGTTATTACTATGGTTGAGCTTCAAAGTTCCTGAAGCCAATCTCCTCACTAAGAATTAAAAATTTCAATACCTGCAGATTCACACTGCTGCGAGTGTCTCCTTGTCCCAGACAGATGCCTGAACTTCACCCCACATGGGCTTTCTGAAGCAGCAGCATACCAGATTCTGGACTGGCCGATACCGCCGCCGATTGTCGAGGCAGTCTGTTGGCCAACAGCAGCTGATGGAACGGCAGCTCGTCTCTCATCACAGCCGGCCTTGGTAAGCTGTTCATCAAGACTTCGCATCAACACGGATACCCATGGAGGATACTTCCAATGCACACTGTAATGGTTCATGCCAGAACAGCAGGTCACCGTTTAACTGCCAGTCATCATAGTCCGGTGCACGGCCATCATGGCGTTCGCCAGTTTCAGAAAGATCACCGATCTGCATAATAAAGATCGTCTTCTTCTCTCTGGCATAGCATTCTCTCTTTCCTTCGGTGTCAGATCCGGATACATATCTTCCAGTTCCTGAGATGTGATAAAGGAAACTTCTCTGCAGAGTTCTGTATGCAGATGTTCATACTGATATTTCACTTCATCCAGGGTATTGCAGATGGATTCCACAATACAGTTCACAGTGGTCTTCAGATAATCGAAATTTCTATCCTCTTCTGTGATAACTTTTTCCCAATCCCATTGATCAACATATACAGAATGCAGATTGTCCAGTTCTTCGTCACGACGAATAGCATTCATATCACACAGCAGACCTTTGCCAACAGGAAAATCATAATTATAAAGTGCCATACCTTCCATTTTGCAAGAGAATGTACAACCTGGGCTTCCATATGTGCATCCGGAATATCAAAGGATACCGGTCGCTCCACGCCATTCAGATCATCGTTCAAACCGGAAGCCGGATCAACAAATAACGGTGCGGTCACACGTTTCAGCTTTAACGCCATACATAATTTCTTCTGCATCAGGATCTTGATCATACCAATTGCTTCCTGAGTCTCATAACTGCTCAGGCAAGAACGATAATTTTCAGGTATTATTAATTTTCCCATCTCTGCCCCATCCTTTTCTAAAAATTTCCAGTCATTATCCAGCCGCAAGTTTTCCGGCTGCACCAAATAATAACAATCATAAACAAATATCGGCTTTTACTGTCGGGATTCTCCAAGCTCAGCACCTCTTGCCAGTGCATCATCAATATGTGCACAAGTTTTCAGCACCGACCTTATCATAAAATCCCGATTTCTTCATTGCTGACATCGGCTGTTCATTCACATGAGAAAAGATCAGCGTCACATTCTTCTTCTGACATTTCTCCCAAAGCAGTTCCAGTGCATGCATCGCTGTTGCATCAATAGCATTCACGCTTCGCATACGCAAAATCAGACAATTATTGAAATCTTTCGCATGAATCTCAGCAATCTTATCGGCAGCACCGAAGAATAACGGACCACTTAACTCATAAACACGAATATTTTGGCTACATCCCTCAAGTTAATACTGTCAGGATCATCGTCATCACTTTCAACATATTTCCAGCCTTCAACAGCCGTCTCCTCACTCATGCGCTTCATAAACAGCATTGCAGCAAGTACCACATTAACCTCAATGGCAACAACAAGATCCAAATACAACTGTCAGACCAAAAAGTCAATACAAGCACTATTATATCACTCTTTGGCGCTGTTTTCAGCAAATATACAAATTTACGCCAACCGCTCATATTATAGGCTACCATAAACAAAATCGCTGCAATCGTCGGCATCGGAATAAGTGCCGCATAAGGCATCAGCACAACAAGAATCAACAGAAGTACAACTGCATGAACCATACCTGCAATCGGTGTACGTCCGCCATTCTTATTGGCTGCTGTACGGGCAATGGCACCTGTGGCAGGGATACCGCCAAATAATGCAGAAACGATATTGCCCGCGCCCTGGGCTACCAGTTCTGTATTGGAACGATGCTTTGAATTAATCATACCATCTGCAACGACACATGACAATAAGGATTCGATCGCAGCCAGGATGGCAATGGTAAATGCATCCGGAAGCATTTCTGTACCATATCAAAATTAAACACCGGTACCGTCAGTGCCGGCAGTGCATTCGAAATTGTATATAAATCACCGATTGTATTCACCGGCATATGTAAACCTTTCACCATGGCAATACCGGCGATAACTGCCAAAAGTGACGGCGGAATCGTCTCGTGATCATCGGCCAGACAATCAGAATCGCCAGACATACCACGCACCAACGATGACTGCCTGTACATTAATGGTGCTGATAAAACGAATATCCCCATTAACTTGTCCATTGTCTCGATCGGCGGTTCTTCCGAAACAACTGTCAAACCAAAGGAAATCTTTGATCTGCCCAATAAAAATCGTCACGGCAATACCGGCTGTAAAACCGGTCGTAATCGTATATGGAATGTATTTGATCAGACTTCCATTCGACAGACACCCATAATGATCAGGATAATACCGGCCATCACCGTTGCCAGTGCCAGTCCTTCTATACCATTCTCCGCGGCTATACCGGCAACAATTGTCGCAATGCAGCTGTCGGTCCCGCAATCTGCACATTTGCTTCCGCCAAGAAATGAAATAACAAATCCGGCTGTAATTGCCGTATAAATACCGCGCTCAGGCGTCACCCCTGAAGCCAGAGCCAGGGCAATCGACAACGGCAGTGCAATGATTGCCACAATAATGCCGGCCACAATATCTTTGACCAGTTGTTCTTTCGTGTAGCCCTTCATTACGGACCACAACATTGGTTTTAATTTTTCCATTTTACCTCTCTCTCTTAATTTCACGGTCTCTTGCGCAAAACATTTCAATTATACGCCTGTAAAATAAAAAAAACTACCATTTTGGCAGTTTTTTATTTTTATAAATTAGCCTTTTCCAAATACTACTTTCCGTAATTAATCTGCAATTTACTGAAAAAATCCTCCAGTATATAGCGTCCGTCAATATCATCATAAACCCGAATTGGCCTGTTTTCGTGATTTTCACGATAATACATATCTTCTCCGATGTGTGGTGCCTGCTGCCAGTGATAGCAGTAATTATGTTCCTCCATCATCAACCCGATCACCGTCAAATCGCAGATATCCAGAGATTCTGCCCTTGGCCATCCCGGATATTCCTTCATTTCCTCAAAAAAACTGACCACCTCATCAAACAGGAATCTGCCGATTTCACCACATGGTCGGACTTTCAGCTGAAGCTCTGCCAGACCTGCCCTCGGTTTTGCATAAACCTTTGTCGGAATCTGCCAGATTTCAGCACTGGAGCTTAACACAATATTCGCTGCAGTGATATCATTCACCAGATTAAATTCCATTCCGCCGTTTGGATAAATGTTGCCGCCATTCCATACAATAATAATTCTTGAAGCAATGGCAGGCTCCAGCATTAATGCACTGGCAATATCCGTCATGGGACCCAGAACACCGATATATAACTTTTCTCCCGGTGCAAGGTCCATGGCCTCATCAATGATCAGCCGCACACCTTCATTGTCATAAGCCGGAATATCACCAAAATAGCCTTTTTCTTTTACCTGAAGCGCCCTTTGACTTCCCTTTGCAATCCGGACTTTGCCTTCAAGCCCTGCATGACGCAATACCTGTTTCAGCTCCTCGTAACTGGCCTCCATAGAATTCTGAATACGGTCATGTCCAAAATGAGCTGCGATTACGCCTCTGACATCAAACTTTGGTGTCATCAGCGCATGCATAATGGCAAACTGATCATCTACTTCATTTCGTACATCTGAATCCAGAATCACTTTTATACGCTTCTGTTCCGGCACATGAAACAGATAATTTTCTTCAAACATATCAGTAATCCTCCCTGTTTAACCTTTGACTGCGCCTGCAGCCACACCTTCAATAAAGCTCTTCTGTGACAATACAAAGACAATAATCACCGGTATCGTTGCCATGGTCAGCATAGCAAATAGCTCCGGATAATTCGTGGAATGTTTGCCTACAAAATTAGCAATAGACAATGGCAGCGTCCGAAGCTCATCCTTCGTAATCATGATATTGGCCATAAAATAATCATTCAGATTGTCAGACCATTAAATATCACCTGAGTTGCCACACCGGCACGCGCCAGCGGAACAATAATACGGACAAAACATCCGAAACGGGAACATCCATCTATCATTGCTGCCTCTTCCAGTTCCCCTGGGCAGAGAGATGAAAAAACCTCTCATGATAAACATCCCCATAGCAATATTCTGTGCTGCATAAATCAGCATCAGCCCAAAATAGAATTCAGAAGTCCCATCTTCATTGCTACCGTAAATGTCGGAATTCCCAGAACACCTGCCGGAATCATGATCCCCAACAGCAAATACATATAGATTAGATTTTGCCTTTAAAATTCAATCTTGCAACCGCATAAGCCGCACAGCTGGTGACCGGAATCATAATACACATAGACCCCAGCGTCACGATCAGACTATTGATAAAACGTCTGCCAAGATCCGCATTCTTCCAGGCAGCTATGTAATTATCCAAATGAATCTGCTTTGGCAGCCCCCAGATATTCGTATAAAATTCTGCTTTATCCTTCATCGAACCAAAAACATCCACACAATCGGATAAATACAGATGATCACCATAATCAGAAGGATAACAGCACAAAACAATATGATAAATCGAGATTTTCTTCTTCATACCCATCCTCCTAATTATAGACATCTTCATGTGACATAAATTTCAGCTGAATAAAGCCAAAGACAAGCACCATCAGAAACAATATTACACTCATGGCATTCGCTTTGCCGAAATTATAATCCGTAAACGCCGTTTTCATAATGTATGTCAACGATACTTCTGTGCTGTGGTAAGGGCCTCCGTCCGTCATAATATAAACAATATCGTAGTTTGCCACAAAAGCACCCGTAATGCTCATCAGCACATTGATCACAATTGTGGAATTGATCATCGGCAGTGTCACATAACGCAATTTTGCCAATGGTCCTGCACCATCAATCTCTGCTGCCTCATACAGATCCTTCGGCACCGCCTGCAGACCTGCAATATAAAGCACCATATGATACCCGATCCATTTCCAGACATCCACCGCTATAATGGCAAACAGTGCAACCCTCGCATCACTGAGCCATCCCAGGATCAGTTGATCCAGTCCCCAGCTGACAGAAAACTGTTCAGCAGGCCAAAGGTCGGATTGTAAATCCAGACCCACAAAATACCAATAACAATATACGACAATGTTACCGGTATATAGATAGCTGTTCTGAAAAATGTTCTGCCAAAAAAAGTTTTTGACAAGAATGGATGCCAGAAAAAATGCAATCACATTTTTCAATACCGTTACAAGAATAGCATAAACAAATGTGTTTTTGATTGCTTTCCAGTAAATATCATCCTGAAAAACATAAAAGATAATTCTTCAGACCATTAAATTTCATATCTGAGAAGCCGTCCCATTTAAAGAAGCTTGTATAAACGCCAACGGCAAATGGCAGCACCACAAAAAGTGTGAACAGCACCACTGCCGCCAGACACATCAGATAGGGAAATGCGTCTATTTTTCTTTCTCATCTTCCATATCTCCTATTTATGAGAGCCCAACGGCTTCTCTTTACTATTTCAGCATAAGCCAAAGCCTCCTGAATGTCGGCTTTGGCTTACTGTTTAAACCTTTTACTTTATTGCTGTCTGTTTTGCAGTCTACTGCATATACTGTGTCAGATCAGGAATTTTGTCGGTGTCACTGCGTCCCACTGCTCCTGTGTCCAGCTTTCCACCATGCATATGTATAATCCTTTTCCTCGCACACCTTTGTGTAGGCATCCTGTACATACTGTGCCGCATCCTGACTGCTCATCTCACCGCTGATAACAGATACAATGGCTGTACTGAGGGCATCATTAACCTCTGAAGGCCAGAGCCAGTCAAGATATTCTGAGGAATTGCCCGCAATCTGACTGTTAAGGAATTTTGTCACATCATCTGATTCTGTGGAAACGCCTTTTTAAGACTTCATAGATCATAGTTGATGTGCCGAGAATCTTCTGTGCATTGTCCTGACGGGTAATATATTCAAGAAAACGCATGGTATTTTCCAGATTATCATCAGATGCAAAACTTGGAATAGCCAATGCATAATCGCCAACACCATAGCCATTTTCAGAATGAGAACCGTCCACCATTACTGGAAACTGAAAAGCACCAATCTCAAAATCACAGGAATCCTTCAGTGTTTCGTAATCCCATGTACCCGCAAAAAGCATGCCTGCTTTGCCCTGTGCAAATGTAGCAATCATACCCTCATCATCTGTATCCAGGCTGGCCTGTGTTAAAACATTCTCATCATAGAATTTCTTAACCAGATCAAATGCCTGTACAGAAGCATCCGATACAAAAAAGAGCTCTCACCCTTCAGAAAAGACTGTACAGCTGCAACAGATTTGTTGCCTGTGGTCTGATTATAAGTCTCTGTATACATCATCGGCCATGCCCAACCGTCTTTTCCCCTGGAAGATCATCGGCATCACGCCATCTTTCTCAGACAAAGCTTTGGAAACACTCACAAGCTCATCCCATGTTTGCGGAGCCTGAAGGCCCATTTCATCAAATAATGTTTTATTGTACAGACACATATATGATGATGCATCATAATACGGAAGTGCCCAGAGATGACCTCCGATATAACAGTTGTCGATCATGCCGTCTGAATAGCGGTCCAACAGTGGTGACGCCAGATCAGTCAGATCTTTCACGCCGCCTGCTGCCCCCAGCGTTGAACTGATGGTACCAATGCCGACACGGACGATGTCAATCTGGTCACCTGCCAGCTTGCTCTGCTGAAGTGTCTGCGGAATATCACCCATGTTCCCTGGAAGCGAAGCTCTACCTGAATACCGGTTTCTTTCTCGAAATCAGCAGCCACTTCTTCCCATGCTTCTTTCTCTGCGGGAACTTCCGGTTCACAGGCTAACATGACAACCTTACCGCCGTCTCCGGTGTTGTCAGAACCTGATACACTCTGATTATCCCCTGATGAGGAACCGCAGCCTGCCAACAGTCCCACACTCATGGCAACTGTACACAATAACGCCATTATCTTTTTCATTTTCAATCTTCCTCCTAAAAATACCGACTCATCTATCGCTTCTCAAATGCATATTCTCTTTTATTCAGCTATTTAAAAATTAATACCATACAGTCGGACAAATACTCAACGCTATTGTTTTATCATATTTACAACAGTTTGACAACTGTCTTGTCATCTTTATTTAAAAAAAAATTTCGGGAGGCGTGAAATCTCACCCCTCCCATCTGTTCATATATTCTTCTGCATAATACGCAGCATTGGCGCCATCCGCCGCAGCCGTCACAATCTGACGCAGTGCTTTTGTACGGATATCTCCTACCGCAAAACCCCGGCAATTGGTCCTTGTTGACTCATCCGCTATAATATAGCCTTGATCGTCCAATGTCACCTGACTTTCAATCATTCGCGAAGCAGGTTTTCTTCCCCACACTGACAAAAACACCATCACAGGCTATCTCTTTCTCTGCACCATTTTTCACATCCTTTAATCGTATTCCCTGAACACGCCCATTCTTGTCAATTACATCCGATATGATCTGGCTCCATTGAAATTCAATATTCTCTGCCTGCATCAACGGTTCATGATATACTTTTGTCGCTCTCAGGCTGTCTGCGGTGCACAACAATCACTTTTTCACAGATTCTGGACAACAGCAGCGCATCTGCTGCCGCACTATTGCCGCCGCCAACTACAACAACTGTTTTTCCTTTGTAAAACATGCCGTCGCAGGCTGCACAATAATGAAGGCCTTGCCCTCATATTTGACTTCGTCTTTCAACCCCAGCTTTCTCGGTCCGGCCCCCATCGCCAGCACCACCGTTTTCGCCTCAAAAATACCTTCACTTGTATGGACAGTCTTTACCGGTCCCTGCAAATGGGCACCATCAACCTCAGCAATTTCTGTTTTTTTGAAGCGCTCTGCCTCCCGCTGCATCCTTTTCACCCAATGTAAAACCATCGATCGTTTCATCAAATCCCGGATAATTGTCAATCTGCATTGTCAGCGCCATCTGTCCGCCTGCTGATAATTTTTCAAGTACCAGTGTGTCCAGACCGGCTCTGGCAGCATACAATGCTGCCGTATATCCGCCCGGTCCGCCGCCAATAATGATCATATCATATAAATGTCTCATCCTGCTCCTCCATTCCTTATTATGCTCTCTGCTGATTTTTCCATGCTCCTGACATCTCCTGTCAACTGCTTTCCTTCCACCGCCGATTTAACTGTTTTTTGAATAAAAGCCTCAACCGCCGCCTTGGATCCCTGGTCCTGCAATCGAATCCACTGCCTGTCCATTCTTATAAAGCACCAGTGTCGGCACAACTTCGATCTTCTCTCTTCTTTGCCAGCTCCGACTCATTATCGATATTCACAGTGCCCACCGTCAAAATATCCTTATATTCCTCTGCAACCTTCTCCATCGCCGGTGCCAGCCTTCTGCAATATACACACCATGGTGCACTAAACTCAACTAAAACCATTTTACCATCTGCTGCATACTTTTCTAAACTATTTTTATTCAATTCTTTCATCATATTTTTTATCTCCTTTTGTTTTTGTTTGATTGTGACTTTAGTATACCCTTTTATTCAAATCTCTTCCGTGACTTTATCACCAAAGTCAATTGACTTCTATCATAAATTTCTTTATACTGAAAAACAACTTTCGCTATGTATTCAGGAAATTTATCTCTTGAAGAACAGACTAGAGGATATACTTTGATTTCAAAAAGAATTTCAGGATTTTTTTCCTGTATGGGATAAATTAACCCCCACCAACAAGAAAACTTGCCAATACAGTCCGCTATGAGTATCGCAAAAAAAGGAACCATCATTCACAATGGTTCCCTGGACTGTGTCGGTGTTTTACTGATTCATTCCGGTCAGCTTCGCGCCTATATAATTTCCGATGAAGGCCGTGAAATCAGTCTGTTTCGTTTATTTGACAGGGATCTATGCCTGTTTTCCGCTTCATGCATGATGCCGAGTATTCAATTTGATACCATCATCGAAGCAGAAAAGATACGGATTTCTGGCTGATCCCGCCGAATGTCTATAAAGCTGTCATGGAAGAATCCGCAGCCCTGGCCAACTATACCAATGACGTCCTCAGCAGCCGTTTTTCCGAGGTCATGTGGCTGATGGAACAGGTCATGTGGAAAAAGCTTCGACAAGCGACTTGCTGATTTCCTTATTCAGGAGAGTGCCATCGAAAACACTCTCTGTTAAAAATCACCCATGAAAAAAATCGCCAATCATATGGGCACCGCCAGAGAAGTAGTCACCAGAATGCTCCGCTATTTTCAGAACGAAGGCCTGGTGCAGCTTTCCCGGGGTACAATTGAAATCCTTTGATGCCCACAAATTAGCACAGCTCGGCAAGGATCAATAATTTCTATTAAATCACCAACCTCTTCCCGATCCGGAATGGATGTCTGCGCCCCATGTCGCGTCACAACAATAGAGGCAACCCCATTTGCCAGACGAATGGCTTGATGATCCTCATTCCCTGGGCCAGCCCATTGACCATAGCTGCCGTAAATGCGGCACCCGCTGCCGTTGTTATCAACAGGCTTTTACAGCCTGGGCTTCAAAGAAAAAGCTTATCACTGCCATCTGCCAGCATCGCCCCTCTTGCCCCAAGAGATACAACTACCTTTGAAACCCCTTTGGTAAGCAGAGCATCCGCAGCCGCTTCAATTTCTTCATCTGTTCCGGTCGGCATGCCTGTTAAAATGCTCAATTCTTTTTTATTCGGTTTAATAATATCAATTAACGGAAAAAATTTCTTCCGGCAGGTCTGTTTGGCAGGAGACGGATCCAGAATCATGCATTTGCCTGCTTCCTTAGCCATTCTGGCCAGTTCCAATACCGTGTCCATCGGCGTCTCCAACTGTGTCATGATAAAATCGCTCCATTCTACAGATGTCTTTGCTTATGAAGCAGCGAAGGTGTCAGACATGCATTGGCCCCTGATATAACGACAATACTATTCTCTCCCTTTTATCCACATCGATAATCGCCATTCCTGTTGGTTCTTCCGGTACACGTTCAATCGTTGTTGTATCCACTCCAGCCTGCGCCAGATTCTCTATCAGGATCATGCCGTTATCATCCCAGCCGACACATCCGATCATTCTCACATCACCGCCCAGCTTACCGACAGCATACGCCTGATTAGCTCCCTTCCCACCGGAATGGTATGAAAGTCTATCCCCGATGATCGTCTCCCCCGGTACCGGATGATGATCCACAGAAAGAACCATATCCATGTTCAAACTCCCCACAACCAGAATCTTCTTCATATTCTCTGTTTCCTTTCCTTCTCACTGCTGTCTTTTCATCGCCTGTCACAGCAATCTGCGCCCTGTTAACTCATACTATTGTTGTACCACATTTTAAGAGTAACTACAACCTAACTTTTTCTCATAAAAAACAATCTGAAGAAGTAATTTTCAATCTTCACTGACATCTATGCAAAACTGGTTACATCTTAGGATGAATTTTATCTTGATAACGCAATAAAATAGGTATATAATTGCTCTGGTGCTTCCGGCACTTTTTATTTTTTACGATTTCAGAAAAGAGTGATTTTATGGCAACAAATGATAATAAAGCCGTACTGAGAGGCGAATTGGCTCTGGTGCTTGTCGTCGTCATCAACAGTCTCGGTGTCCTTCTGATGCTGCATTCAGGTTCCGGTATCTCGGCTATTTCAAGCGTTCCCTATGCCTTTAATCTGGTCCTGCCAAAACTTTCCCTGGGCACATGGACTTATATTTTCCAGGGATTGCTGATCTGTGCTCTTATGATCATGCGCCGCAAATTTGTTCCAGCTTATTTGTTCAGTTTTTGTTGTCGGATTTGCCTTTGGTGAGATGATGGACGTTCATGAACTCTGGATCAATCAGCTGCCTTTAAACATTCCGCTGAGAATCTTCTATTTTGTGCTGAGCTATCTGATCCTCTGTTTCGGTATTGCGCTTTCAAACCGTTGCAAACTGCCGATTATCCCAACAGACCTTTTTTCCGCGTGAACTTATGGATATCACAAAGCAGCCGTACTCAGAGTAAAATCAGCTATGACGTCACCTGCCTTGCCATCACAACCTGCATGACTTTCTTCTTCCTTGGTCATATCTCCGGCCTTGGCATCGGCACTGTGCTGGCTGCCTTTACTATGGGGAAAGGTGTTGCACTGGTTGGTGAACAGATTGACAAGAAAGCATCCTTTGTATCCTTTCTTGAACATTAATTAAGATCTATACAGCCGCAAACCGGCCCAGCCCTTTAGAAACACAGCTCTAAAGGGCATTTTTATATCCCTTTCAGTCCTTTTGTATGATATTCTTATAGTATAAATTATGGAAAGGACTGACTGCCTTGCGTCTCAAAGAACTTAGGATCCAAAATTATAAATCTATCAGTGATCTGCGGATGACTGATATTGAAAAATGCCCTGATCCTCGTGGGCAAGAACAATACCGGCAAACTGCCGTTCTCGACGCCATCCGTGTTGTCACTGGCAATTGTGCCATTGAAATGGATGCTTTTCAGGAGGATTACGCCAATATCGAGATCTCCCTCTGTCTGATTTTGAATGACAATGATCTGCAAATACTTCATCATGCCGGCAAAATCAGCACCTACCGCCGGTTTGATAAATGGTTTCAGGACTTCAAGAAAAACTGCCATCCTATGATGAGACAGTACACGCCCTTTCTTTCACATTTATTGCCAATCGGGATGGCAAAACCCGTTACAGCGATGGTTACCAGAAGAATAATATCTGATTCCCCGCCTGCTGCCGCCGGTCTACTATCTTGATCCTCAGCGCAATCTTAGACAATTTCAGGATGATCTGCTGCTTATGCAGGAAGACAGCCTGTTAAAGCAAATGCGTTCAGGCTGCTGCCTGTTCGATTCTGCCAAGCCATGTACTCATTGTTTTTCCTGCATCGGCCTGATTAACCAGAAAACACCACCGGAACTGAATGCTTTTGAAGCCGCCAAGCTTCTGGACTATAAGCTTTACCAGCTGAATCTGGATGATTTTTCCCGCAGGGTCAATGCCAACTACAGAAAAAACGGTGGTCAGCACGAAATCATTTATTCCATGAACCGTGATATTGAACAGATGCTTTCCGTTACAGCTGAAATCGCCGATGACAAGCAGAAAACCTTCATCCTATTGAACATATGGGCAAAGGCATGCGCAGCATCTATATGCTCTCCCTGCTTGAAACCTATGCAGAAGATGACACACCAACACCCGGTATTATTATGGTAGAAGAACCGGAGCTTTTCCTCCATCCAAAGCTTCAAAAAGCTGTCCGGTGACCTGCTTTTCCGGCTGTCCCAAAATCAGGTGATTTTTTCCACCCCATTCACCAAATCTGCTGCCCAATTTCAACAGCCGTCAGATTCGTCAGGTGGTTCTGGATGAAAATGGCTATTCCACTGTCCGTGAACATACCGATATCAGCGTGATCCTCAATGACCTAGGATACAGCGCCAACGACCTGATGAATGTAGATTTTGTTTTTATTGTCGAAGGCCGCCAAGACAAAAAGCCGCTTGCCGCTGCTGCTGCACAAATATTACCCGAGATATACGATGATGAAGAAAACCTTCCCGTGTGGGCCATCATCACCACCAACAGCTGCACCAATATCAAGACCTACGCCAACCTGAAATATATCAACCAGATTTATCTGAAGGATAACTTCCTGATGATCCGGGATGGCGACGGCAAAGATGCAGATATGCTGAAACACCAGCTCTGCCGCTATTATGATGAGCGCAATATCAGCGATGTTGATCATTTACCGAGAGTGACAGAGAAAAATGTCCTGATTCTGAAATATTACTCCTTTGAAAACTACTTTTTCAATCCGGAAGTCATGGCACAACTCGGCATCGTTCCAAGTCCTGAAGCTTTCTATGACATGTTTTACGAAAAATGGCGGGAATATCTGTATCGACTTTCCAGCGGCGAAAAGCTGGTGGCAGCCATCGGTCACGATCTGACTTCTCCAGAAGATGTCCGTCAGCATATGGAAGATATCCGCATTCATATGCGTGGCCACAATCTTTATGATACATTTTATGGACGATACAAGGACTGTGAAAACGATCTCCTGACCCGCTACATAGATATCGCCCCAAGAGATGATTTTAAAGATATTCTTGATGCCATTGATCATTTTATCTACTTTGAAAACCGACGAAAATAATACTTTCAAAATCCCTTTAATGCAATCTGTGCCAACTCATTAAAGGGGGATTTTCGTTTGCAATATGCAATTGCAAATGCGCAAAAGTTCAGAAAAAGCTTTAAAATTACCATTTTCTGAAAATCGGACGATGTTGAAAACATTTATCCGTGGTATAATCATATTATTAAATAAGTAGATACCCAACTTAAATTTATGTACATAAAAGGGGGACGCCCTTATGAAACCACAAGCAGATTTAATTTTAACACCCGGAAAACGTATGCAGGCTTTATGTGAAGCCCGGGGCATTTCCAGAAAGGAACTGGCCAACCGGCTGGATATCGCCCCATCACAGGTCAGTCGTATTCTAAATGAAGACACCAAGTCCATCAGCAGCGACATTTTAATCAAAATGGCCACTGAATTTCATGTATCCACCGATTATATCCTTGGTCTGGAACAAAAAAGCAAATGGAAAGACACATTCCGATGCGGCTGATGAGCACTTCCTTTAAACCGGGAGAATGCCTGATGCTGGTTAATCAATTAGAAGACCCGGCTTCCCGGGAAATGGCTTATTGCGAATATTACTATTTCACAGGCCAGCACGACAAAGCTGTCAATCTGACGGTATTATATCTGAATCATCCGGATCCAATGCTGCGGCTTTCAGCCTGCCTGATCCATACCTTTGCCAATCTTTCTTTAAATCGGATCAATGCGGCAAAGGGCGGCCTAAGAAACCTGAAAATCCATTTAAACCAGATGATTGCCGACAACAGTGACCGTCGGACAACTGCCATGAGCATTTTGTTGCCATGGCAGCCCAGACACTGCTTCATTTGCCGGTAGGCAAGATTCCGCCTCTTTCAGACTATCTGACAGAACTGCCAAAGGGCATGCGGCTCTGGGGCTGCTATGTTCTTGCCCATGAAGCTTACCTGGCTCAGGAATATGAGAAATCCCTGGGTATTGTGCAGACCTGCCTGATGCTCAGTACAGAAATCTATCCGATTGCCATGATCTATCTAAATCTCATGGGTGCCATGGATGCCATGAATTTAAGGCAGCCGGATCTGGCCAGAATATATTTATGTCTGCCTGGCAGCTTGCACAGCCCGATGGTCTGATTGAAGGAATCGGGAACATCATGGACTATTACAGGGTCTCATCGAAACATGTATGAAGAATGATTATCCTGAGGATTACAAGAAAATCATTCAGATTACATATCAATTCAGTTATGGATGGCGGCGTATCCACAATCCGGTTACAAAGAGGATATCGCCGATAATCTGACAACCACCGAATTCACCATCGCCATGCTGGCCAATCGCGGATGGACCAATACGGAGATTGCAGATTATATGACCATGACTGTTCGAACCGTCAAACAACATTTATCATCTGTATTCAATAAACTGAACATAGACAGCCGTGGACAACTGAAAGCTTATATGCTCAAGTAACCTTTCGGCTTATCAAAAAAGGGGGATTTGTTTATGAAAATGAAAAAAGAAAAGCACTGGCATTTTTTGCTGACACTCTGCATGCTATTTGTCCTTATACCGGCTCAGCCTGCTGCTGCGATGAAAGTTATGGGACACTCAGGCCTTAAATGAAGAAAACTTTTTATGCCATGGACTACCGGTATGATTACCAGATGTCCGATTTGCTGACCCCAAATATTCATGACAGCAATGATTTAGTCAAATGGGTAGTTTCTCATCTGATTAGTTCCAACAAAAAGATCTTTCATACAGCATTAACATGGGGACGGCGGTGCCTGCAGTGCCTTTGTTGCACGGATAACAATGACAATATCCTTTATGCACGCAATTACGACTATCTGCAGTCAAATAAAATGTCCTGATGCAACCTATTCCAAAGACGGTTACGAAGCCATCGCCATGGCAGCTGGCGGTGATTGATATCGACGGTGTTGATCTTTCCGATAACCCGTTGCTGAGGGCACTGCCTTACCTGGCCATGGACGGTATGAACGAAAAAGGTATGATGATCAGTGTTCTGAAGCTGGACGGCGAAGGTGCCCAGCCGGAAGATTCTTCTCTCATTCCTAATCTTTTCGTTCGTCTTGTTCTGGACTATGCAGCCAATGTGCAGGAAGCCATCGACCTTCTGGATGATTACAAAAATCCGCACTTCTATGACCTATTCCAACTTCCATTTCTTTGTTGCCGACAAAACCGGCGAATACGGTATCATAGAAGTAACTCCTGGTAAGGGCGATGTATCTATTCAATACGACAGTCTCAACGACAGCTATTCCACTAAAGGCGGCCGCCAGATAACCAATTTCTATCAGCTTTACCCTTCACAGGACGAAAATTTTGATGAGACGGACTTCATGGATTTGACCGCTATATGCGATTTATCCGTCATTTATCCGACTGCGACCACACAATGTCCAAAGAAGCAGCGATGGCACTGTTATCCGAAGCCTATCAGGACAATACCATTGATGCAACCCATGAGACCCAATGGAGTGTTGTTTATTCTCCGGCAGATATGACTGCCAGCGTCAGTGTACGCACGAATGCATCCGATGATAAAGATACATTCTATACTACAGTATGATTTTGATCTAAGCCTTCTTGGCTCAGGCGGAAACCAAACATTTGTTTTTAATCCGGTTGTTTCTAGCCTGACACCACAGTCTGCAAACGCTGATACCGGTATATATGGAGAAGGCGAACGCACTTTTAACATCATCTCACACCCAGACAACCCATGCAGGTGGTCAGGTAATTTCCGAACTGGAGATTTCTGATATCCACGGTGACTGGAACGAAAGATCATCAGACATTGAAAGATGCCGGTATCCAGTCTGACCTTTATAAGATTTCCTATTCCACCAATGATCAGACAGCCGTTGTCACTTTCAGCAAATCCACTGCAAGTTCAACTGAATCCGCTCATTTTGGTACAACGGAATTTGTTACTTTTGACGGTACACTGCAGGGATTAATTACCGCCATCGACGCGGACGATTGTGACCAGATGATGATTCAGGCTCAGGGTGATATCCGGGTTCCTGCCGATACGAATGGCGGTGATACGGCTTCTATTACCGGTTCCGGTCAATCGGTTGTATTGGAAATGAATGGCCATCGCCTTTACAATGATGACGGCAGCAGTGATTTCTCCATGTCCCTGAAAATCTGCACCTGGCAATATGGATACCTCCTTGCAGATGCCGGCATCTCTCTCAGATCAATCTGGATGACCATGGCTTATCGTTCGCAATGCAGATGCTTCCGATGGTTTAACCGCCATTACATCCAACTGGGATGACGCTTTAATCGGCTACGGCACCTGAAAACGTCGGAGAAATCTCAGTTGACAAAATTATCGGCGGATATTTTTACAATACAGAAGACGGCAAAGAAACCCTGTTGATGTCAATACCATCACAGGCGGTACATTTGACGACGAAATTCTCAGAATAACATTCAGTATCCGCTGATCATTTCGGCGATGTCCTCCCGGTACATTTATGGGTGAAACCATTGTTGAGATTATTAACGGCGGTACCATCCAGAGCGGTACTTATCACGGTGAAGTCGTTCTTTATCAGGTGAAATTAAAGGCGATTTCCCAATACCGTTATTGCCCAGTACAATGAAGATATCTATAATGGCAGTTCTCTCGGAGAAAGTCTGATTTCTTGCGTGGTGTCTTCCACAGCAATGTCATTATTGAGCGTCATTTCCAATGGTTTTCCTGAATACAGTGGAAATGATCTGGCTTCAGATACGGATTACGACGGTGATGCCATTCCTGATGGTCTCGGCGGCGAAATCACAGGCGGTGTCTTCAGTGACAAAAACAACCCACAGGCAGCAAATCACTGGATCTGACTTTTCGAAAGCTCACATTAGATGATGCCAAAATTGTTGGAACAAAACTGACAACAGCCGATGTTATCTCCGAACATCTCTGTCAGGAATCAATGCCATCACCCATCCAGGGCAGGTTTTCTACCAATGGATATGTGAAACCGACAAAGTAGACACCATTCTTTATCCTCCAATTGATGACATCACATCCCCTGACCATGCCGGATCATGATCTCACCTCCGTGCTGACAGGAGAACAGAACAGCAAGCGGATTATAAGATTGCCTTATCCAGATCAACTTATGGCTTTGGTGTTGTCCCTGAAGGTATGCCAATCGAACCTATCACCGGATATTTGAAAACGTCATCTTAAAGATATTACTGATTGGGAAATTAAAAGTGCTACAATAGCCACTGTTTATACCATCGAACTGGAAAATGACAACGCTGAAAATATCCTGTTGAGAGATCATACTTACAAATTTACAATTACCCCTAAACAAAATCTTACAAAGGATATTTCTTACAACGAACATTTACACTTCTACGCCTATGATGCCGAACACAATACCGTCCTTGATCAGGATTTTATTGATCTGCATATACGTCGGAATATAAACTGACCAGCGACACATCTGTATTAAACTTCGGCAGCCATGATGAAGGTTATACCCAGCCTGCTGCTAAGACATTATTTACCATTACCAACACTGGAAATGGCAGAGACATTTACAACTGAAACTGACCAGCGATGCAGCATCTTCTGCCTATATCATTTCCCCGGACAGCGGAGACTATCTTGAACCTTGGACGGGAGCTGAGACAATACAGTACAGCCGAAAGAGGGGGCTTCCTGCCGGAAACATAATGAAACCCGGACCATCCAGGGGGATGAAAGCAAACATTGTTCCATTCAGGTTAAATTGAAGTGAAATCATCTATCTCCTGTGAAGGTCAAAAAGGAAATCAGCCTTTCCGAGGGCAGCCACCAGATGACCATCGGCGGTACAGATGTCGGCACCTATACATTTGCCAAATCATCCAGCGATAAGTGGAGCATCCAGAATGCCGACGGCAAATATATCGGCTTTAAGAATAATGCATTAACACTGAATGATGAACCATTCTACTGGACTTTCAAGAATCACATGTTCTACACAACCGTTACAGAAAAACAGTCCTCCGGCTGGGGATGGGGTTGGTGGAACCGCGAACAGACAACAACCGTCAACTGGTTCCTGATCGCCGGTTCAAACGGTTTAACCGTCTCTCAAAAATCTGAATCCGCAGCCAAAGCAGCACTTCTACGACACCGTTGCATCCAAAGAACACAGCTCGGCAAATGGAGCCTGATGGCAGCGGCACACATGCCAGAACTTGTGAAGTATGCGGTTTTCACAGAAAACGGAAACTGCAGCTATGATCCGGATACACACAAATGCACGATCTGTGGTGCTACAGACCCCTGCACACGCATCTGTTCACGTCGAAGTCAACGTTACCAAGATAACCGGCAGCAACGGCGGCGGATGGTGGTTCTGGTCAAAGCCTTCAACAACAACGACATGGACAGCTTCCATCACAGCAACTGGAAGGCGTTGATATCAGCAAAGTGGAATATTCACAGACCAGAACAAATTACAAAACAGGTACAAGTTTCACCAGCAACAGTGAGATTAAAAACCTTCTATATCCGTGTTACAGATTCCAATGGCAATATCACCAACTGGATCTATGAAAACGGTACAACCAGACAAATTATAGTCACTATCAATCCTTCTGATACTGACTGCATCCAAAACCTGATGCTTATACCTCTGCCCTTTTACCGCCTTAGTATAAATATGAGTGCATCAGTAAAAGGACCGAAGTCTTCACACTCGGTCCTTGCATTGAAAGTTCCGTTTTTTTCTAATCCAGATTGTCTCGGTCCGAACCCTTCCGGCGCAATTCCTTCAGAGAATAAATCTTATATTTTCCATCGGTTGCTGCCAGAATAATCTGAAATGCCTCCTGATCACAGAATTATCACAGACTGCAGGGTAAAAGCCGTATAACCACTCAGTACACCGTTCATCCTGCCCACAATACAGACTGCACTTTGTAAATCACGAACCTTCTGCTGATGAAATGAAGAAAAGCCGTTCTCTCCGCACAGTTTGTCGGCGTAAAGGCCGCATTCTCCCTTATATTGCATCCATAAATTGTTCCGTCTGCAGCCAAGAGTGTTGCTCCCACCTTAAAATGAGAATAAAGGTGTTAGGAAAAACCCCAGCTGCTTCTTACAGTTGTCTCAATCAGTGTCTGAATCAGCGTTTCCGACAATTTTTCATTATGTCCAATAGATTTATCCACTGCTCACCCATCCTTTGCCTCCTTTATCCACAGAATTCTCAACCTTTTCCAACACTATTCCTAATAGGTGCCGAAGCTCCTATGCCTGTATCTCTACTCTGGCCTATCTGCAAATCCTGCCCATACCAACGCCTCCGGAAGAGTCATCTGTTGTCCTCCCGAATCAGATTCCTGATAGCCTCCACAGCCACAATGGCCCCATCTGTCAGAACCACCGGGATCTTGCCATTCAGCTTCGCCCGTTCCTGATTGGCCATGACAAGGAAACAGAGCCCACACGTAAATTTCAGATGGCGCCTACAATGAACAATGCCGCCGATTCCATCTCCGATGCCAGACAGCCCATCCGCTTCAGGCTTCCCATTTATTCTGCAGCTCATAGCTCACCGGGCATCAATTCCGCGCATGCTGTCCGTAAAGGTATCCTGTACTGGACAACCCCGGTATGGATACGGCATCCTCAAAGTTTTCGCTGTGAACAAGGGGCTGTTGTCAACCAAATCAGGCACTGCCGGATACTCAATAGGCGCATATTCTTTGCTGGTACCCTCCATACGAATAAGCACCCGGCAATGACGATATTCTCAAGCCACATCCGGCTGCATACCGCCGCAGGTTCCGATTCCCAGACAATGCACCGCACCGATACCCTTCCATGGCGATTGAAGCGATGGCCTGCCGATACCTGTGGATGTCACGCTGCCACTTTTACGCCGTCCAAAGCACCTGTATAAGTCAAAATTCTGTTATCCGCAATCAGCACCGGATTCTAAGATACCCGGCGATCTTCACACACCGCTTGCCCCGGCAGAATCAGGCTATATGGCCCACTTCCCTTTGGGCCACCTGAATATGATACTGTCTGCTCGCATCTTCTGAATAATTAATCATATAGACACCCCATTATTTTAACTTTACAAGACATCGCATGATACTGTCCTTCCCTAATATGCCATATCCTTATCATAACATGAAAGAGGCTGCAACAACAGCCTCTTTTTTCCTTTACTGAGCCTTGACTTTCGTCCAAAGCTCAGCAAATAATTCTTAATATCCGTATCCTGATAACGGAAAATTTCATCTTTCGTAGCCGACACGCGGTACATATGCCCGATACCTTCTGTATCCTTCTTCCTGTGCCTGCTCATAAGCAGCCACAACCGGTGAACTGTAACTGACATATTGGTATTTCTGTAAGCTACGTCATCTCTCAGCATAAAATCCATAAATGTAAGCCAGTTCTGTATTTCACAATCCCTGGTCATAACCATGGTGCTAATAACTGAACGAAGTACTGA
>VOFB01002969.1_pt1 | contig 27242 bp, 49 predicted proteins | sample 5384141 | NCBI WGS metagenome assembly VOFB01 (sample SAMN12384721, study PRJNA508395) | human gut metagenome | isolation source: healthy gut A | host: Homo sapiens | reverse complement strand
TATTGTTGTGCTTCGTTCAGTTACGCTTGCACCGATCCGCTGGCTTGATGACTGCGTCAAATTCGTAGAACGAGATCCGACGCGGTAATCATTATGATGCCATTATCATGGACCCGCCATCTTACGGAAAGAGGTCCGAAAGGCGAAATCTGGAAGATCGAAGAAGCAATCCATCCTCTGGTAAAGCTCTTGTACACAGCTCCTTTCTAACGATCCGCTTTTCTTCCCCACCGATCAATTCTATACCACGGGACTGCAGCCTGCCGTGCTTGCGTATCTCCCTTGGCACGGAAATGAAAAAGATTCCATGGAAAAAGTTATGGCAGAGAAATCGGTTCTTCCGGTATCTTCTAATGGTCTTGTATGCCGTGTGGTGCGAGGGGCCGTTGGGAATCCTATAAGGATTCCCCTTCGGAACTTTCGGATATCTCTTTTTGTTCTTTCCATAAAAGTCCTCCTTTTTCTGGCCAGGCAGAATTTTTATGAAAATATTGGTTCATGCATCTTTATATGTCTCAAAAATCCTGCTCTTTTGTTCACTTGAATAAAAAGCATGAATTTTCTGAAATGATAAAAGAAAATCGTGAAATGGCAATGCCATGAGAAAAAAGAAAATATGCTTTGTAGACATGCTAACATAGGGGGACGCAAAGTCAATGTACAAAAATACCTAAAAAAAATGTCTCCCAAACTTTGAAAGTCTGGGGAGACGGCAAATCACACTATTTTACTTGTAAAAAATTTTGAGTAAAAATTAACTTTTTATTTTCCTAAAGCGTCTTTGCACGCTCTGCAATATTCCTCTGGAAATCTATGACATCATGGTCATATTCCTGATCCATCAGCGGGGATGTGATCATAAAATCGGCTGTTGCCCGGTTATTGGCGATCGGGATATCGTAAACCTGTGCCACACGGAGCAATGCTTTTTACATCCGGGTCATGCGGTGCCGCGGGTAAGCGGGTCCGAAAAAAATATTACAAAATCAATTCTTCCCTCTACGATCTTTGCACCAATCTGCTGGTCACCGCCAAGAGGACCGCTATTGTAGCCCTTTACCGGAAGTCCGGTTCTATCCGTAATCATGCGGGCAGTTGTCCCTGTTCCGCATAAAAGTGTTTACTTAAAAGTTCTTTGTGCTCATCACACCAACTGATCAGCTCTTCTTTTTTTCGCATCATGTTTGCGATCAATGCAATGTTTTTTGTTTTCCAATTGTTAACGTCAATAGGTTCCTGCTCATAATAAACCTCCTTTTTTCTCTTCTCTTCTTCTCTCACAGGTTTATTATAACACGGAAAATCAAAAAGTATATCCTTTCTTTACCATTTTACAATAATTTTACTTTTCGATATTGCGGATGAGATTTACCATTTCGATGGCATTCCTGCTTTTTGTTCCAGCACGTTCAATCGCCTGCTCGATATTTTCTGTTGTAACAACTCCGAATAAGACTGGAATTCCTGTATTTAATGATACCTGTGCGATTCCTTTGGATACTTCGTTACATACATAATCATAATGGCTTGTTGCTCCACGGATATCACTGTTCCAAGACAGATCACTGCATCGTATTTTTTGCTTTTTGCCATCTTGTCTGCGATCAGTGGAATCTCAAAAGCTCCTGGTACCCATGTGATATCGATATCTTCCTCTTTCACATCATGTCTTTTCAGTCCGTCTAAAGCTCCGGATACTAATTTGGATACGATAAATTCATTAAATCTGGCTGCTACGATTGACATTCTATTTCTCCTGATAATCCAGGATATGTCCCATCTTGTTTTTCTTGGTGATCAGATAAAATTTGTCATACGGTGTCAATGCAATCTGAATCGGCACCCGCTCCTGTGATCTCCAGTCCAAAAAATCTTCCAGTCCTTCGATTTTTAACGGATTGTTGGTTAACAGTCTTAAGGATTTCGCTCTAAATCCCGTAAGATCTGTGCGCCTATGTAGTATTCTCTCATCATCATCAAAACCGAGCGCCAGATTTGCCTCTACGGTGTCCATTCCTTTTTCCTGAAGTTCATAGGCTTTTAATTTATTGATCAGTCCGATACCTCGTCCTTCCTGACGAAGATAGAGTAAAATCCCCGTCCTTCTCTCTCGATTGCTTCCATGGCTTTTGCAAACTGCTCTCCGCAGTCACAGCGCTCGGAGCCAAATACATCTCCGGTCAGACATTCCGAATGCACACGACACAGCACATCTTTTCCATCTCCGATATCGCCTTTGACCAGTGCCACATGATGTTCCCCCGTTTAATTTGTTGATGTATCCGTATGCGCGGAAGTTTCCATATTTGGTTGGCATTTTAACTGCTGCCACCTGCTCTACCAGTTTGTCGTGAACTTTCCGGTATTCCTGCAAAGCACGGATGGTAATAAATTTCAGATTATATTTTGTGCCATCTCCTTTAATTCCGGCGTTCTCATCATCGTTCCATCGTCACGCATGATCTCGCAGCAAAGTCCGCACTCCTTTAATCCTGCCAACTTCATTAAGTCCACCGTTGCCTCTGTGTGGCCGTTTCTTTCTAAGACTCCGTTTGGTTTTTGCCAATAATGGAAACATATGACCTGGTCTCCGAAAATCTTCCGGCTTCGCATCCTCTGCCACACACTTCATCGCTGTAATTGAACGTTCTGCTGCTGAGATTCCGGTAGTGGTATCCACATGGTCAATAGATACGGTAAACGCCGTCTCATGGTTATCGGTGTTGTTGCTGACCATCTGCGGTATCTGCAATTTTTTATAATTTCTTCTCCCATCGGCATACAGATCAGCCCTTTTCCATGCATTGCCATAAAATTGATGTTTTCCGTTGTGGCAAACTCCGCGGCACATATAAAATCGCCCTCATTTTCGCGGTCTTCATCATCTGTTACCAGAATCAGCTTTTCCTTTCTTTAAGTCCTCCAGTGCTTCTTCTACTGTGTTAAATTGAAACATAATTTTTGCCCCTTTCTAAAAGCCTGCCTGCAATAAAAATTCTTTTGTCAGGCGGCTCTGTTTTTCTTCTTTTTTTGTCATACTGCAGTAACTGTTCTACATATTTTCCAATGATATCGTTTTCAAGATTGACCACATCCCCCTGCTTTTTCTGCGATAAGATCGTCTCTTTTGCCGTATGCGGTATCATGGATATGGAAAAATCTTTGTCACTCCGTTTTGCGACGGTCAGGCTGATACCATCAATCGCTATGGAGCCTTTTTTCTACAATGTATTTCATCAGGGACGCTTCTGCCATGATCGTATACCAGATAGCATTGTCATCTCTTTTTAACCTGTGTGATCGTTCCGGTTCCGTCAATATGTCCCGACACGATATGGCCTCCAAACCGCCCGTTTGCTGCCATTGCCCGCTCTAAGTTCACACTGCTGCCGACACTCAGGCTTCCGAGTGAGCTTCGTTGCAGGGTTTCGTTCATCACATCTGCGGTGTAGGTATTTTTTCAAAGGAAGTGACCGTCAGGCAGACACCATTGACCGCAATGCTGTCTCCGATATGCACATCCTCTAATACTTTATCTGCCTGTATCGTCAGCACTGCGGATTTTGCTCCCTTTTGGATCCCTGCGATTTTTCCGATTTCTTCTACGATTCCCCGTGAACAAGTTCCCACCTCCCATTCCATCAGTATGTCTTGTTCTATCTGTGTGATTTTCGGATTTTTAAGAAAAATGCCTGCCCCGGCTCTTCTACGCCTATTCCGCCAACCGATGTCTTTGCCAGTTCTCCTCCGAATATCTTTGGTGCGATATAGGTTTCTACTTTGGATACGATCCCTGCCTGTAGTGCCGAATAGTTCAGGCTGCTCCTGCCCTCTAACAGGATGCTGTCGATGCCTTTTCTCCAAGCAGCTTCATCAGTTCTTTCAGATTCACTCCTGTTTTGCTTCTTCCGATATGGATCACTTCGCATCCTGCCTGCTGTAACTTTTCTATCTTTTCTTCTATAATTAAATCCTGTTTTGATTTTTCTTTTTCCTTCTTTTGAAATCGTGCAGGCTATGATGGTCGGTACTTCTTTCGCCGTCTTTACAATATTAGAATCCAATGGAATCCTAAGACTGCTGTCACATATGATCCTGACCGGATTTTGGGCATTTTCTAACCGACAGGTCAGCATCGGGTCATCTGCTAACACGGTTCCGATCCCTACCATGATCCCACTGTAAATTTTTCGGCTGTACTGCACACGTTTTCTCGCCGCTTCTCCGGTAATCCATTTTGAGGCTCCGGTTCTTGTCGCAATTTTTCCATCTGCCGTCATCGCATATTTTAAAACGACGTAAGGTTCTTTTTTTCTATGTAATGAAAAAATACCGGATTGAGTGCATCACACTCTTCCTTTAAGACTTCCGTAACCACTTCTATTCCCGCGTCCTTCAACTGTTTGATGCCTCCGCCATTAACTTTGGGATTCGGATCATAGGAACCGATATATACTTTTTTTGATCCCCTTTTCTATGATGATCTGTGTGCAGGGGAGGCGTCTTTCCATAGTGGCAGCACGGCTCTAATGTGACATAGAGGGATGCTCCCGCTAAGTCTTCTTTGCAGTTTAAATGGCATTTCTCTCTCTGCATGAAATTCTCCGTATTTGTGGTGATAGTCTTTGCCGACGATTTTTCCGTCTTTCACGAGTACGGCTCCGACAAGTGGGTTGGGGCTGGTGAAGCCTGAGCCTTTTTTGCCTCTTCGATGGCGATTTGCATATATTCTTCCGGGGTCATAGTGTTTTTCCTCCTAACTTTGTGGGTGCACAAATCATATAGTAGTTGTATGGGATGTGAAAGTTTTGGGTTCTTTTGATCTTTTATACAAATTTTGTATGAAAAAGTATCAAAAAAACCCCCTGAACTGATCTATCATTCAGGGGGTTGCTCACTGTCATTTCTTTTCTGTGAAATATAATAAGCTCTGAAATGAATATCATTTCAGAGCTTTTTACTGTGCATCACAAGTGTACTGCCTACGCAGCTTTTGCATCTTCTTTCATCCAGACTATACTGTCGGCTTCGGAGTTACACCGAATCATACCTTTTCGGTTCGCGGGCTTTACCGCCGGTCGGAAATTTCATCCTGCCCTGAAGATTCTTATTTTTAACTGTAAGTTAGTGTAGCACTATGTGTAACACTTGTCAATGCTGTTTTTATGATTCCACGGCTACCTCTGCCGAGATCATATTTTTCCTTTTTTGTCTTATAAACAAACACTGCTAAGGATAACAGATTAAACACTACGATCATTCCGATAAACACTGCCATTTCCCCGGAGATATCCTGACCTGTGGAAATGGTGGAACGGAAAGCCTTTACGCTATAGGTAAACGGCATACGCTCATGGATCTTATGATAGAAACTGAGGATAATTCCAACGGATAAGTTCCGGCAGAACCGCCTAACTGCAATACCATGAAGATCAGCATCAGGAAACTTCCGACTTTGTCGAAACAGATGTTAAAGAAGTACATTACGGACATGAATGCCATGGAGGCAACCATTGCCACTAAAATCGTTCTTCCTAAGTATTCCGGCTGGAATCCTAAGATCAGCTTGAGCATGAGTACCATGACTACCGCCTGAACGGATGCAATGATCAGATATACGGATGCTTTGCTGAACCACCAGCGGATACCGTTTTTGACTTCGCCTGCCGGCTTCATCAGCGGGTACATAACGCAGAATGCGATACATGCCACCCAGAGACCTACACCCATCATGTAAGCTGCCATTGCACTTCCGTTGTTGTCAATGCGGGGAGTAGGTGCTTCCCTTTGTCTCAACCGGAGCCGCAAACATTTCAACGGTATCTTCGTCCGTATTGGTCGCTTTTACTTCATCTCCGGCATCGTTCAGACTATCTGCAAGTGTAACACTTCCGTCTTTTAACTTAGAAAGCCCTTCCTGCATACTTACGGTTCCATCATAGAGTCTGTTGCTTCCGTCTTTTTAATGCCGCTGCTCCGCTCGTGAGTTTTCCCGCACCTTCGTTCAACGCTGCACTGTTCGCTGTCAACTGCTCTGCTCCACCTGCAAGCTGGGATACACCATCTGTATATGCTTTCACGCCTGCTTTTAAGCCTTTTCCACCATTGATCCCGGTATCTAACTGTCCGAGTCCGGTATTCACTGCACCCATTGCCTGGATGAGTCCCATCTGGTCTGCCGTTTCTCCGGTCTTATCAATGCGGACTGCACTCCCTGTAAACCGGATGTCAGCTTTTCAATCGTTGTACTACTGTTCGGTAATACCACATCAGAATTTTCTGCCAGTGTGCTGACATTGCTCTTTAACGTATCTACTTTTTGTGTAACTTCCGATAGATTGCTGTTCTTTAAGGAATCTGCCAGACCGGATGTTGTCGTTGCGATCGCGCTGACATCTCCTCCGACCGCCTGTGCAGACTGCATCAGCGGTAACAACATTGCATTTACTTCATCCTCTGTTTTCCGGATGCCAATAACTGCATTTTTAACGTTCCAATGGCTGTCTGCAGCTCACCCATATGTGTCTGGGAATTTAAAAGGCTTCCCTGTATGGAAGTAAGACCGCCTGTTACTGCACTCACTGTCGTATTCAACTGACCTTCTACATCCATTTTCTGAAGTTCGGTATTTAATGTCTGGATCCCTTTGTTGATGCTTGTAAGACCGCCCCGCAATGCTTCCATGTTTTTCATGTTTTCTTTGGAAAGGCTCTTTGCAAGCTCATTAGACATTGTATTCATACCGGCTAAAATTGCTCCGCTTCCGCTCTTTAAAGAGGTAACTCCTTCAGAAACGCTTGTGACACCCCCGTTCAAATCTGAACTCTTGCCATTTAACGTATCTGCTCCGGCTTTCAGTGTTCCAACACCCTGTGTATACGCACTGATTCCTGTCTGGAGACTGGTGCTTCCATCTTCTAAAGCAACGGTTCCGTCCTTTAAGGTTTCGATACCATCCTGAAGCTGTCCGTTTCCGTCTAACAGCTGGTCTGTACCGTCTGTGATCTGTAATGCTCCATCTGCCGCTTCTACAAAACCATCTCCGATGGTTCCTAACTGTTCAAATACAGTTTCCGTATACTGCGTTGTGATCTTTTCACGAATGTTTGTCTGAATCTTGCTTACCGCTGTCTCACTCATTTTGGATGCGATGTAGTTCTGTCCCGGATTGGTTTCATAGTACAGCATCATCTTTTTGCATTCTTCTCTGTCAGAGTCGTTGCATTTTTGAGAAATCTTTGGTATGGTCAGCACCATGTAATAGGTACCGTTCGCAAGCCCTGCCGCTGCCGTATCTGCATCTACAAAGTTAAAATCCAAAGAGTTGTTTTCTTTCAGATTTTTGACCAGGTCTTCTCAACACTCAGTTCTTTGTCTTTGTAAGTTACCGGTACGTCCTTATTTACAACTGCAACCGGAAGATGTTCCACCCTTCCATACGGGTCCCACATGGCTCCCACAAAAATTGCCGTGTAAATTGTCGGTATCAGGATGATCGCGATCATGACCACGATCATAAATTTGTTTTGAAATAGCTTCTTCCATTCGTTTTTGAGCATTCATTTTCCTCCTTATTATTGTGAAAAAAATATAACTGCGACTGCTATATTTCCTACAACGTTATGGTAGCATGGAGAAATAAATTTCAAACGAAAACTCCTAAACAGAATTTATAACATTTCTAAACAAAACCTAAATTTTCTTGATTTATTCTTAAGATTTCTACCGATTCAGGCGGTATCCCGCACCCCAGACCGTTTCAATGATCTTTGGATTCTTGCTGTCCTCTTCGATTTTTTCACGAATCCGGTTAATATGTACGGTCACGGTCACGCTATCCCCGACATAATCATAGCCCCAGATTTTTTCAAACAATTCCTCTTTTGAAAAAACGATATTCGGATTCATCGCAAGGAACTTCAACAGTTCAAACTCACGATTCGGGAAGCGGATCTCTTCGCCGTCCCGAAATACTTTCCAGCTTCTCGTATGTATCTCGATCCCATCAATTTTGATAACATCTTTTTTCCCGTCCTTCGGTGCCGTTTTGCGGCTCACCGTTCTTCGTCAGTCTTTCGTAACGGTTTAAGTGGGATTTTACTCTTGCTACCAGTTCTGCCGGATCAAACGGTTTCGATATGTAATCATCGGCTCAAAGTCCCAGACCCAGCACCTTGTCTATGGATTCGGTGCGTGCCGTTACCATTAAAATCGGAACATCCACTTTGTCGCGGATCTCTCTGCAGATATCATAGCCGTTTTTGCCCGGAAGCATGAGATCCAATAAGATCGATCAAACTCTCCCGTCAGTGCCAGTTCCACCGCCTGCTCACCATCACTCTCGATCCTTGTCTGAAATCCGTTGATCTCCAGATAGTCCTGCTCTAACATTGCAATTTCTTCTTCGTCTTCTACTATTAATATTTTTTCTCTCATATCTGCTCCTGTTCTTCTCCCACTCTCGGAAGTATGATCGTAATACAAGAACCCGCCATGGTTTGAAGCACTGATACTTCCGCCCTGTTGTTCTATAATGCGTTTTGCTATGTACAGTCCGAGTCCGTCTCCGTCAATCCTGCTGTTTCTTGTCTCATCTCCGCGATAGAACTGTTCAAATAGATGCGGCAGTTTTCCTCCGGTACTCCTTCTCCGTCATCCGTGATCTTTAAAATGACCGACTCTTTATTCGGGATCAGGTTCATGCGGATCAACACCTGTTCCCTGCAACGGTATTTCATGCTGTTTTCCATGATGTTGCGGAGGACGCGTTTGGTCTGCTCATGGTCGATGCAGGTGATCACTTTTTCCTCCGGTACAAAAATATGACATTCACATCTTTTTCTCTCAGGTATTGTTCATTATCATCCAGCATCTCCTGTAAAAATGCTCCAAAATCGGTCGCCACCGGCTCCATCGGCATATTTCCGGTCTCTAACTTTGAAAAATCCGAAAGTTTTTCGTAGCAACACATCCATGGCACATGCCTTCCTGATAGGCAATGTCTAAATACTGCTCCTGCTTCTGTGGTGTATTCTGGCAACTCCGTCTTTGACTCCTTTGATATAACCTTTAATCGAGGTCAGCGGTGTCCGAAGGTCGTGAGACATTCCGGCGATCATCTCTGTCTTTGCTTATCATATTCTTCTGCCCGGTCCACGCCCGCCGCAAGACTGTCCTGCATGGTATTAAAGGAATGACAGAGTTTTTCAAACTCTTCCTCTCCTTCATATTCCACATGCTCTTCAAAGTTTCCATCCTCGACACGGTTTTGCGCATCGTCGACTTTTCGATCGGCTCCATGATCCTGTTTTCTAACTTCCGGCTGAAATATCTGCTGATCCCCACAATGATCACGTCGCCAGAACACCGATCGCCGTAAAGATAGGTATCAGCCACCGATATGTCTCCCCTGTTCGATTGATCTGTCTGGTGTTCTCATCATTGCGGAGCGCTACCACCTGATAGGTTCCGGTCTCTGTCTCATAACTTTTAAAGATCATCGTTGCCGTCCGCCAGACAAATACATCTGCCGGCTCATTGATGGTAACATAGGAATCTAAATACTGCATCTCCCTGAAGCTGTTTTGTAGAAAAATCCGTACTGACTCTTTGCCTGTCTTTTGCAATATAAAAGTTGTGACCATAGCTCCGGATCTTTTTTCCGAGTGTTCCGATCTCATCCTCCGAAAATTGATATTCATCCAAAAATCTACCAGTTCTACGGAATGATCCTGTAATTTTACATAGTTGATCGCCTGCTCTAAATAGGTTTTTCAAAAATCTCTATAATAAATACACCGATCACTAACAGCGATAACAGCGCAAACAGCAAAATCCTTGTATTGGTTCTCGATAGTCTTTTTCTGATCGTCATTTTTATTCCCTCATTTTATCACAATTTTTTATATTTTATAACACATTCCTAAACTGCGATAGGGGAATTTCTAAATATTTTCTAAACAAGCATTTTACTTACGTTCACACTTCCCATCTGCGGGTCCTGAAACAGTCCGATCTTTTGGCGGTTGTACCGTGAACACCAAAAACAGGATAAATGTCAGCACAAAGACTGCCGTTCCCACTCCTGCATTGCAGTATTTTTCTCTTTTCTATACTGCGTTTAGAAAGCCATGTATACAATGCCACTGCGGTGTAAAACAAGAGAATATCTATCCATGCCACATCTTTCCCCAAACGCCGGTATAGGTATAAAATCCTACGACGATCCACCATACCCGCTAAGACGGCTTTTGCTTTTTGCGTCAATAGACACGGATAATCTTTGCCAATCACTGCCTCCTGGATCAGTGTAAATAAAAGTGCCGGCATAAAGAGCAGCTTTAAATGTTCCCATGTACTCACTGACCGGCGCGATAATGCCCACCGCCGGATTCTGTCCGCTCCAGTCATAGACAAATGAAGCAGCGTTCCCGACGATGGCGATAAATATAAATTCTGCGATTTCCCATTTTTTAATTTGTGTACAATTTCTGCATATACAATACCTCCAGGCTTTAGTATATGCAGAAATTTTATATTTGTTTCCTGTTTCCCTTCTGTCAAATTGCAATCTTATATTTTTTTGTATTACTTCTGACGTAAAATTCGGATCGAATTCAAAATACATAAGAATGCAACACCTGTATCGGCGAATACTGCTAACCACATATTGGTATAGATTCCTGTCAGTCCTAAGATCATAACGATTACTTTGATTCCAATCGCAAAGATCACTGTTTTGCATTGCTACCGCTCCGGTCTTATTTGCAAGTGCGATCGCCTGCGGGATTGCATCCATGTTCGAATTCATAAATACAACGTCTGCTGCCTCAATCGCTGCATCTGCTCCACTTCCATCGCTGCTCCGACATCTGCTCCTGCAAGTACCGGTGCATCGTTGATGCCATCACCGACAAACATCACGCTTCCGTCTTTTTCACGGATTTTTTGAAGCTCGGAAAGTTTATCTTCCGGGAGCAGTCTTGCATGAACTTCTTCCACACCTGCTAATGCTGCAATTTCCTCTGCACTTTCTAATGCATCTCCGGTTAACATAACTGTCTTTAAATTCTGTCCCTTGATACGCGCGATCGCCTTTGGTGCTTCTTCTTTTTAAAGTATCGGAAACGATGATGCATCCTGCGTAATTTTATCTACGGCTAAAAGTACTTCAGAAGCGCTTCCTTCTTTTTGATAGGAACTTAAATCCACATCAAATGCCTGCATCAGCTTCACATTTCCACATAAAGCTGTCTGCCGTTCTGGATGGCACGGATTCCTTTACCGGAAATTTCTTCAATCTCACTTGGTTTTTCGATCGAAAGATTTTTTTTTTGCTGCTGTTACAATGCTGACTGCGATCGGATGTGTCGATGCACTTTCACAGGCTGCCGCCATGGATAACACTGCTTCTTCTGACCACTCCTCCTGTGTCAGTACCTTCTGTACATCGAAGTTTCCTTTGGTAATAGTTCCGTCTTATCCATAACAACTGCTTTTACATTTTTCAATGCCTCAATGGCAACTCCGCCTTTAAAAAGGATTCCACGTTTAGAACCTGCTCCGATCCCGCAGAAAAATGCAAGCGGAACACTCAGTACCACTGCACATGGGCAGCTCATTACCAGAAAACTCAATGCTGTGTAGATCCAAGGATAAAATTCTGACCTGTGATCAACGGAATGGCGATCGCCGTAAACAATGCCAGCGCAACTACGATCGGTGTATAGACTCTTGCGAATCTTGTAATAAAATGGTCAATCTTTGGTTTGCCTGCTGCTGCATTTTCTACCGAATTTAAGATCCTGCTGACCATGGATTCTTCTAACGGTTTTTCTACGCGGATGCGTAACAGTCCCGAAATATTGACACACCCGGAAACTGCCTCAGAACCCTCTCGGACTGCTACCGGCACCGGCTCGCCTGTAACTGCGGAAGTATCAATACGGCTCTCGCCTTCAATGACAACTCCATCTAACGGAATACGGTCGCCCGGACGTACCTGTACGATATCTCCTGCTTTTGCCTCTTCCGCAGGGGATTTCAGTGATCTGACCGTCTTTTTCTAAAAAGGACTACTTCCGGTCTTAAATCCACTGCCTCCATGATCTGACTTCGGCTCTTTTCAACTGCCACATCTTCAAAAAATTCTCCGATTCTAAAAACAGCATAACGCCGACTGCTTCCGGATATTTATGGATTGCAAATGATCCGAGTGTTGCAATACTCATCAGAAAAATTCTCGTCAAACATCTGGCCTTTTAAAATATTTTTACCGGCACTCAAAAGAACCTCTCCACCTAAGATCAGGTAGGATACTGCAAATGCCAAAAGAATGGAAAACTGTAATCCTCGTAACCCATCACTTCATTTACCAGCACCGTACCTAAGAATAATACGGCTCCTGCGATAATGGTATACAGTTCTTTTGTCTGCTCCGCTTTTCTCCCGCTTCTGTGCGGTATTCTGACGCTGCTCTTTTTCTCTACAACCTGTACTCCGACCTCAATGCCTGCACAGATTTCCTGTATCTCATTTAATAAGGCATCCGGATTCTTTGCACTGACACGAAGCTGTTTTGTTGCAAACGTAATGGTCGCATCGGATACCTCCTCTAACTGGTTAATCCGGCTCTCCATCTTTTGCGGCACAGTTGGCACAACCCAGATTTTCAATGGTATAAACCTTTGTCTTGTGGTCTGCCGGAATATTCTCTGCAACGTGGTGATGCTCATGGTGGTCATGCTCGTGATGGTCATGTCCACAGCAGCAATCATCATCGTGATGATGTTCATGTAATTCTTTATTCATAAAATCGACTCCTCTCTTCTTATTGTTAATCATTTTATTATCTGTTCATTTGAACATCTATTCATATGTTTATCCTTATAATATTCTTATTATTTCCATTTGTCAACTACTTCTATTAAATTTCGCTCAAAATAAATGAGAGCTTTTCTCAATAAGTTTCCGATGGCAAATACGGTTCTAACTCTCATTCATCACTCCATCAATCAGCCCCTTTCCACAGTCCACATCTAAATCCGCAACTGCTACACGAAGCTCCTCTCTAATTGCTTCTACCTCCTTCGGCAATATCAGATGATTCAGTTGTTCCATCTTCTCATCCGCTGTATCTACATCAAAGTCCTCTAGTGCCTGTCGAAGTGTGATGAGAATTTCCCTCAGTTTTTCCTGGGATATCTCCTGTTTTTCAACCGATGGCTCTGCAATCTGCTTTCAAGCCTTCGACCGGCTTCTTCGTATGCCTCTAACAGACTTTGTGTATGCAGCTCTATGGCATCTCATTCTCCATGATTGCCGTAATATTTCAAATGTGCCGCCATTTTTGATAATTCCTTTTCTCCAACAACTGCTGTCTTAGCTCTTTAAAGCATGTACTTCAATCGTATATGCTTTGATATCTTTTCTTTCCACGCCTGCTCAATCTTTTGGATCTTTGCTGTCCGCATGACACAGAATACCGATAAAATATCTTTTGATACGGTATCTTCTTTTTTGCTGCTGTCCTGATGCTCCTGTGGCATACCTTCTTCTAATAATTATTTCGGAAGGTAGGTGCATAGCATTTTTTCAAGATGCGTACTGTCAATCGGTTTTGCTAAAAAAATCCGTAAATCCCTCTTCTAAATATTCTCTCTTGCCCCGGTTACTGCATTTGCAGTCAGAATAATCACCGGCATATCTTTACACGGAATATCTCCCATACTCCGCATCCGATGCAGGGTTTCATCTTCATATTCCCGCAGAATCATCTCATCCATACCGATAATGGCATTGATTGGGGTTCGTATCTCATTGGACATACTTGCTAAAAAATCTGATTTTGCCTGATTTGCCTGCTCGGCTTTTTGCCTTTGCCTCTTTCAGTTCTTCCGCCATCTGGATATCCGGGCTTTCATGGATCAAATAAATCGAAAACATAATCAGAAAAAATACCAAAACCACTAATCAGACTGACCGGATAAAAAAGCTGATAGACTGAAACTGCAATCTCTACCGCCATTGGTATCAGAATGAGAATACGCTTCTTCTGGCTCAGTTTCGAGCGGTAGCGTATCACATAAATAACTGTCAGTACCAGATAAAGATACCATGGCACACCCGATTGACAACCGGTGAAACTTCTTCTAAAGGATTCACAGTATAAACGGTCACGATGTCAAAGGTCAGGTTTACGATTCCCATAATCAGCATACTGTTGAACAGCTTGTGATTGATATCATTTTTTCTTTTTGCACTAAAATACAGACAGGCGATAAATACTGTCAGTATTAATAGCGCTGTCTGCATTTTTATCATACGTTACCCCGCTCTGAAAATAATTCTCAATGCGTTCTATTAACTTCTTTCCGTCAATCGGTTTAAAATGTAGCCCTCCGGCTCTAACTTCTCCTTCACATTACTAATCAGGACTTATTCCTCTTCCATGATGCATAATGTGCTTTAATGCCTCTTCAAAAATGTCTACTACATGCTGGTCATCAGAGAATAGTATACATTTTTTCCCTCTCTCCGGGATTTCACCTGTCCTTCGAAGCTTTAACAGCTTTAACTGATGGGACACCAGCGATTGGGAAATTCCAAGTGCTGCTGCGATGTCATTCACACACATCTCCCGCTTGGATAAGGCAAAATCATCCGCACCCGGTTCTCCTCACTGACCGACTTAAAAAAGGATGCCAGCTTCGTCACATATTCATCCGGTATCATCTCATTTTTACGCATGTCACGGCTTCTTCATTATAATTTAATTGGGAATCTTCTGCTTTTTCACGAATCACACCTCTTCATTTTAGTATAAAGGAATTGTTCTTCTTTTGTCAATCAATAACGCCATTTCGTTTTCCTTTAACAATTTCCCCAATATAATATTTATTAATTTTTTTATTTAACATTAATGTTCGGTTCCACGGATTCAGGATAATTCCACTAATTTCCTCTACTTCTAAAGCAGAAGTAAACAGATGTCCCATATCGGTTAAAAAGGTGGACATGACTCCTTCACTTCCTTTATCTCTTCTTCAAACCGGTAAATGCCACCCACCAGTTCGCTCCGTCATCTGTCTGAACCGCCTGTACCTGCAGTCCCCTGATGCCACCGGAGGTTCCACTGCTATGATGACCTGTCCGTTTTCATTCATACGTCTGCGTATGCACGTCAGTGTATGTGCCAACATTTCCTGAGACGGCTCCTGTTGAAGTGCCGCGATTGCCTCTTCTATCTGTTCGTTGCCACGCAGACCCTCGTCTACGTTCAACTCCTCTTTATGATTCATATCTTTCCTGTCCTCCAATTCATATCCTCCATATCCGCAAAGGAATCACCTCAGCCGGTGGCACTTGATGTTCCCCGATAAATTTTTCCATCCAGACCATATGATACCATGTTTCAAACTTGTATCCACATTGATGAAATGTTCCTACCATCTGATACCCTAAATGCTCATGAAATTGCACACTGTTTTTGTCAGGTGTTCATCCTCATTTTCGGGATAAGCTATGCAGGCATTCATATTCAATATATTTTGAGCCTTTGAAATTTCTTCAAGTGCCTGATACAGCAGCTTGCCAATTCCTCTTTTGCTTTTTGTCCTCTTTTACATAAATCGTGGTTTCCACTGCCCAGTCATACGCTGCACGTTCCTTGAACGGTCCCAAACATAGGCATACCCTAAAAATCTCGCCTGCTTCTTCTGCAACCAGATATGGATATTTCTTTAAGGTATGTTGTATCCTTCCACGAAATTCCTCTAATGCAGGGACTTCATATTCAAATGTAATTGCCGTTTTTTTCTATATAAGGTGCATAGATTTGTAAAATCTGCTGTGCATCCTCCACCGTGGCAACACGAATGTTGATCTCGTTATGTTCTCTCTCCATTGATTAGTACCTCACATTTTGATTCTATCCGGCATATCAGAACATGTGCTAGAACTCTAATTCCATTCCGACATAGAACTGACCTGCCATGTCCCCAAGCTCTTCCTTAAAATTCTATAACCTCTTTCCTTCGAGCAATGTCCGGTGTAAATACACTGAATTCCTGTTTCTTTTATTAATTTTGCGAGCTCCCGGATTTCTTCCTCCGGATGATTAAAAATATGGAAACCTCCGATGAATGCAGTAATTTTTTTTCCGGAAATGCAGCTTTTACCTCATTAATGATATTCACAACACCTCCGTGGGAACAACTGTTGAAGATGACTAAACCGCTGTCCGTATCCAGTACCAGACTCTGCTCATGGCAAAAATTATCCGGTTTCCAGCCCAGCTTTGTCTTTTTGGTACATCATCTCTTTTTTCCCGATCTGTTCTAAATGCGGCGTGGAATGTGACACCAGATAAATTCCCTCTGCAATCGGACAAATCCGGAAACATATTTGATTCTATCCTGATATCTTTTGTAATCCCCTTCGGAATCCCAATATATTTTCTGACAAAGCCTTTCTCTTAAAATAGCAGTTTTCGCCGCATCCTTCCTGCAAATAAAACGGTGCCTTCTCATTGATTTCAAAGAATTTTCCCATGCCGTTTGCATGGTCATAATGTGCATGGGATAACACTGCAAAATCAATGTTTTAAATCTATATTTAATTTTTCTGCATTTTCGGCAAACAGATTGGATGCCCCGGTATCTAACAACAGCTTTTTCCGTTCTGCTCTATGTAGGCACAAAATCCCCACTCGCCGGAATCCCTGCGTGTTCAATATTGTCTACGACAATGGTTACTTTCATGGAGATGCTCCTTTCCTGTTCTTTTTGCTTACGCTCATTATATCTTAATGTTTTCACTTTGTATATGAAAAGAGTCCATATCAACCGATATGGACTCTTGTTCCTACATCTTCTATGTTCTTAGTTTATCACTAACTAACCAGACTTCCCAGCACTCCATAAGATACAATATCCATAATGATCGCTGCTAAAATGATTCCGATCAAAATCGCAAGAGATGCTTTTTTAATATCAAACTCTAATAAAGAAGCGATCAGAGAACCGGTCCATGCACCGGTACCCGGAAGCGGGATTCCAACAAACAGCAACAGGAAGATAAACTCTCCTTTCTCCACGCCGCTCGATTTCTTTGCGGCTCTGTCCTCTAACTTGTATACCAGATTTTTCAAAATGTTGTGTTTTTCATAAATTCAAAAATTTTCTTAATAAACAACAAAATGAATGGAATCGGAATAATATTTCCAATAATACAGATAATGTTCGCCTGCACCAACGGCACCTTCAGCAAAGATGCAATGATCAGTCCGCCTCGTAATTCGATCAATCGGGGAGCATGGATACCAGAAAAATAAAGACTTCTTTTGGCATAAAGCTTCCTAAGGAATTCTGATACCAGATAACTAAACTTTCCATTATAACCTCAATTTACTTTAAATGTTAAAATGCTATTTACTTCAAATTTTCTTTCGCTCATTATAGCATACTTCTTCTCCTACGGCATTGAAAATTTTTCTTGCATAGGAAAAAACACAATCTTTACACTATTTCTGATTCGCCGGCTCCATATTGATGGATTTTCCTTTCGATCTTCGCATTTTCATCGCTTCTAAGACTTCTCTTCCGTATTCCTTCGGCACTTCCACGAATGTATACTTATCATACATATCGATCGCACCTACCAGACTTCCGGCATTCCGGTCTCACCTGCAACCGCACCTAAGATGTCACCCGGCTTTTACACGCTGTTTTTTTCCGATATTGATAAAGAGTCTGACCATGCCCTCTTCTGCACCGGTATTCTCAAAATCATAGTCACTGCTGCCTGTAACATTTCCTTCCTGTGTTCCAAGAGCATCTAATAAAAATGCTGCTGCAATGTCCATTGCGGTCAGATCATCGGATTCATTGATCGCCTGCTCAATGAAATTGATCGTCTTGCTTAAATCTTCTTCCTCGATGATATTTCCGATCCGCTCCATGATCTTTTCTGCCTTGATCATCGCAACATCCTGACTGGACGGGATCGGCTGCGCTAAAATCTTGGTCTTGCAATAACGCTGGATGTCCTTGAGGTTTGTAGACTTCTTTTCCTTTTACAAATGTAAATGCCCGGCCGGTCCTTCCGGCACGTCCGGTTCTTCCGATACGGTGTACGTAGTACTCGTCATCCTGCGGAATATCATAGTTAAAAACTGCCTCCACATCGTCTACGTCGATTCCCCTTGCCGCTACATCCGTCGCCACAAGGATATCCGTTTTGCCCTTTCGGAAATTATTCATAACGCGGTCACGCTGGGACTGCTTCATGTCACCATGCAGACCTTCCGCAAAATATCCTCTGCCCTTAAGCTCATTCGTCAGTTCGTCTACCTTACGTTTTGTGTTACAGAACACTAAGGACAGCTTCGGATCGTAATAATCTAAAGTCTGGATAACACGTCAATTTTTTCTTTTCTCTTCACATCATAGTAGAACTGGTCAATGCTCGGTACGGTCAGTTCCTTTTTTACCACCTTAATCGTGACTGCATCCTTTTTGATACTTTTTCGTGATCTCTAAGATCGGTTTCGGCATCGTTGCAGAAAAAAGAATCGTCTGATGCGGTTCCGGAATATATTCTAAAATGGTCTCGATATCCTCACGAAATCCCATATTTAACATTTCGTCTGCTTCGTCTAAGACAATTTTGTTGACATGATCGCAACGGATCGTTCTTCGGCGAAGGTGATCCATAACTCTTCCCGGTGTACCGATGATGATCTGTGCTCCGCCTTTTAACGAGCGGATCTGCTTGCTGATCTCCTGACCGCCATAAACCGGAAGCACCTTGACACCGTGCATATATTTTGCCAGAGCACGGATCTCATCGGCTACCTGTATGGCGAGCCTCGTCGGTGAAGGATGATCACCTGTGTCTTCTTATTAGAAGGGTCTACGGTCTGTAAGATCGGGATTCCAAATGCTGCTGTTTTCCTGTTCCGGTCTGTGCCTGTCCGATGACATCACTGCCACTCATCACAACCGGAATTGCCTGACTCTGGATCGGGGGTTGCCTCCTCAAATCCCATTGCCTTGATCCCTCTTAAAATCTGCGGCTGTAACTCTAGTTCGTCAAATCTAACTGTTTCCATCAATTCTCCTTATGCTGTTTCGCGATCAATGCCTCTTTTTTCGCTGCGGCTGAGTCGTTTGATCGCCGCCTCTCTTTAAGGCTTCGCTTTTGGTCTCAAATGTTTCACTGTATACCAGCTTTACCGGTGTCCGACCCCGCGTATATTTCGCTCCCCTGTTCTGGTTATGGTCCTCGACCCTTTTTCTAAATTGTTCGTCCAACCGGTATAATAGGTTCCATCTGCACATTGCAGAATGTATGTATAATTCATCTTACGCCTCTTTTTACAAATATCTGTTCAGAAAATTTCTTTTTAAAAAGAGCATGAAAATCGACGGTGTATTCCACCGCCGAACACAATATCTGTTATATTATAGCAGACTTCCGAACACCGTTCAAGAATTACTTGAAATAACCCATTGGGTCTACCGGCTGGTCATCTTTTGCAGTTCAAAATATAAGTTGCTGCCCTCTTCTGAGTAATATTTTGTCGGTTCACTGATATAGCCAATGACCTCTCCCGGAGCAACATAATCTCCTGCTTTTTTGCTTACTTCTTTCAACTGTCCGTAGATTGCTTTGTATCCGTCGCCTAAATTCACGGTAACGGTGCATCCGGTTACTTCATTATTAGAAACATCTAAAACACTTCCGGCTGCCGCTGATGTCACCTTATCGTTCACCTTTGCTCCGATGATGACTGCCGGGTTATAACGGTACTGGTCTAACGATTTAAAATAAACCGTCTGATCCATGCTGTAGTTCATGATCGCTTTACCTTCTTCGGCTGCCGGCCATGCGAGCTCTCCCTTAAAAGTCAGTGCGGATGGCTTGCGCTGTCTCCTGCACCTTCGGCTCTTCCTTTGCTACATTCACTTCTTCCTTCTGTGTCTCTGCTTTCTGCTTCTGCTCCTGCTTTTGTTCTTCCTTTTTTCTTTCGCTTTTAAAATACTGGACACATCTTCCACTTCGTCCTTTGCGGTCTCCTTGTCTTTTCGACCTCCTGAAAAGCAACCTGCTGCTCCTCTTTTTTCCTGTGATTTCTTATCTCCCCGACTCCGTGTTATAGGCAAATACCATTCCTACAATGGCAAGACTCAGAAGTGAGCCGGCGATAATATACTCCTTTTTTTTCTTCATTTCTTCACCATCCATTATCTACATTTGATAATGTTAGTGTTTCCCCATTTTTCGATTTTAATACCGGAAAAATAATATTTTAGAATTTCTTCATAAAAGATTTCTTATTTTTGCCATATCCTCTGCACCGTACTGACTGAGTCCGTAACCATGACCACACCCCTTTATCACAATGCGGATGTGTCCGTCCATCTCTTTCAAAAAAAAAGCAGGGCGACGGCAGCTCAAATGCCTGCACAAATGCATCGACATCCAGAGGATTCCCGTCTTTTTCTAACTCCGTGACATACTCTGCCCCATCCCGCTGGATTGTAAACGTGTTCAGATATGCCTCAATTTCTTTAGGATCTTCTTCTTTATTTTGTAATACCCCGCCAATTTTTCCTCAAATTCCTTCTTTGTGAAAAAATTTCACGCTCAAATAGTCCTCCGATAAGACATCCTCCGAACTTTTCACGCTCAAAAGATACGGCGTATCCTTATAAATCTGGCTTCCGTCCCTGGTCATTCCCATACTGACCTTATGAAAAGACGGATTGATGACCTTCCCTCCAAACGTCATAACCTGTCCATTCGTGTCCCCGGCAGCCCGGATCATTTTTTCATAAAATTCATAATATTTTTCCTGCCCCCAAAGCTGCTCCATCTCCTTTTTTGAAAGCGGCTTCGGTGCTTCCTTTTTATTCTCTTTGCACCATTGCAGTTGTGTCCGCACAATGACCGCCTGTGCTTTGAGCGCCTCTTCTTCCACCGTAACCGGAACCTGTGAAGCAAGGATTCCTGCAATCTCAATACTTTCATCCGTTTTGACGGTTGCCTTTGCCAGCTCTCCCTGAAAACAATAAGTTACAAAATACGGCAGACAGATCGGGATCAGAACACAGGAGAAAATCAGCTTTAATTTTCTTTCACATAGACCTCCTGACTCATAGGACAATTTCATCCCGTTTTAGTATATGGGAAAAAATTCCTTTTATTCCAGAACGTTTGTTCTTGATTTTTTCTCTCTTCTGTGCTATTCTTATTTCAGAACATTTGTTTGTGTTTTATGGAGGGACGCTATGCAAATTGCAATGGATATGACGCTTTTGAAAAATTGACCATTTTATCAGACGCAGCAAAATATGATGTTGCCTGTACATCCAGCGGCGTAGACCGTTCCGGGAACAAGACCGGAATGGGGAATTGCCTTGCACCGGGCATCTGTCACACTTTTTCTGCTGACGGACGCTGTGTCTCCCTCTTAAAAAATACTGTTTACGAATGAATGTATTTTTTAACTGTGCTTATTGTTTGAACAACTGCAACAATGATGTGCGTCGTGCTTCTTTCACGCCGGAAGAAATCTGCACCATTACCTTAGAATTTTACCGCAGGAATTACATCGAAGGACTTTTTGAGTTCCGGGATTCTGATCAGTCCGAACTACACATGGAATTGATCTATCAGACTTTATTTTTGCTGCGTAACAAATACCATTTCAACGGATATATTCATGTGAAGGCAATTCCGGGTGCCGATCCGCTCTTAGTCCAGAGAACCGGATATTTAGCTGACCGTATGAGCATTAATTTAGAGCTGCCGACTGCCAATGCATTAAAAAATTAGCACCGTATAAATCCCGGCGAACCATCTTAAAACCTATGCGGCAGATCCAGAACGGTATCACGGAGAACAAGGAAGAACTGGCACTGTACCGCTCCGCTCCAAAGTTTGTTCCTGCCGGACAGAGTACCCAGATGATCATTGGCGCCACTCTGGAAAATGACTACCAGATCATGAGTGTTGCAGAACAGCTTTATGACAGGTTCTCCTTAAAGCGTGTCTTTTATTCTGCTTTTATCAACGTGAAATGAGGATTCCAATCTCCCTATGCTGCCCGGTGGACCGCCTCTTTTGAGGGAACACCGTTTATATCAGGCAGATTGGCTGTTGCGCTATTACCATTTTCATGTAGATGAACTGTTAAGCGAGGCAAGGCCTGACTTTAACATTTATCTCGACCCGAAGTGCGACTGGGCAGTCCGTCATTTAGAATATTTTCCGGTCGAGATCCAAAAGGCAGATTATCGCACACTGCTGCGTGTTCCGGGCATTGGTTACAAATCAGCCCAACGGATCATAAGAGCAAGACGGCACGCAAATCTTGGTTTTGATGATCTAAAACGGATGGGGGTCGTCTTAAAGCGGGCATTATATTTTATTACCTGTTCCGGCAGAATGATGTATCCCACAAAATTAGACGAAGATTATATCGTGCGCAATCTTGTTTCTGACCGGACCATGGTACCAAAAAGAATTACGAAATCAGGGCTATGAACAGCTTACACTCTCCGATATCTTAGGATGATCCTGTGTGGCTGTCACATCTGGCCTATGGATAAGGAGCTTTATTATGTATGTTTTTTTATGCGAGGATTCTCCCGAAGGTATTTTTACCGGTGTCTACGATGCATGGGAGAGCCGCCTCGACACAACAATATTTCCCTGCAGATCCACACCGGAGAAGAGAACTATGATCTGTTCTGCACTTACCGGGATGTCACACCGGATTTACAAAAAAGAGTGAGAAAGTAAGCAGAACCTTAAAGCAACGCCTGGGTGAAGAAGTCTATTCGATCCTCTATCAGGCTGCCATCTCTGATGAGAAATGCGTCAGCAAACGGCATCCGATGGACAAGGCCGATGCCGTATATAAGAGTATTGTCCTTGACTTGCAATTCCCGATGGAAGCCGTCTGCCGGATTACTTAGCAGAACCCTATGTCCATGAAGTCTTTTTTCCCTTGCGTGCTGCCGGCAATGAAGCACATCATCTGCTCGGCTTTCTACGGTTTGAAGAATTAAAATGGCGTTTTAATTGCCACGGTACACCCAGAGCACAATATCCTGCTTCTGTTAGCAGACCATTTCAGTGGCCGGCTGCCACAGGAAAACTTTATGATCTATGACGAAGGCAGGCAGTTAGCGGTACTGCAAAAAAAAGGAAGCCCCTGTGTATTAACAGATGCTTCCAATCTCAATGCCGATATGATCACAGACTATTCCTCTATGGAACCGAATATCAAAAAACTCTGGAAAGGCTTCTTTGAAAGTATTGCGATCGATGCCAGAAAAAATCCTGCCCTGCAAAACCAGAATCTGCCGAAAACGTTTCCGAAAAGATATTGTGGAGTTTCAAATAGTTCTTCTGCATGGTTTTTTTACATATATTTTTTAAAATATTGCTAAGCCGTGCAAATTGCTCTAAAGGTCAATGTCTCTCCGCGGATGCTTGCCCCGACTCCCAATTCCTCTAAAGCCTTTGCAATATCTTCCTTGGATACCTGAATGTCAGGTGCATTATTCAGTCCGTTGGCTAAGGTCTTTCTTCTCTGGTTAAATGATGCACGGATCACACGGAACATGAACTTTTCATCCTCTACTTCTACCGGACATTGCTCATGTTTGGTCAGACGGATCACTGCCGAGCCAACCTTCGGTCTTGGCATAAAGCAGTTCGGCGGAACATTGGCAACGATCTGGGGTTTTGCATAGTACTGCACCGCTAAAGACAGTGCACCGTAATCTTTCGTTCCCGGTCCTACCTGCATGCGGTCTGCAACTTCCTTCTGCACCATGACCGTAATGCTGTCGATCGGAACATGGCTCTCAAAAAGTCCCATGATGATCGGTGTGGTAATATAATAAGGAAGATTTGCAACCACCTTAATTGGTTTCCCGTCATTTTTTCTTTTTTCCAACGCCGGAATATCCAGCTTTAAAATATCCTGGTTGATCACTGTGACATTCCGGTAATCACTCAAAGTATCTTCTAATATCGGGATCAGATTTGTATCGATCTCTACCGCAGTCACTTCCCTGGCATTTTCGCACAGGTACTGTGTCATCGTACCGATTCCCGGACCAATCTCTAAGACAAAGTCCTCCTCTGTAATTCCCGCCGCATCAATGATCTTATCCAGTACATGCGTGTCGATCAAAAAGTTCTGTCCGAATTTTTCTGAAAATTAAATTTATATTTTTGTAATACCGCAATGGTATTCTGTGGATTTCCTAATGTTTCCATACTTCTCCTTTTTACTTTCCTAAAAACAACTGCTCTGCATTCCGATAGGTAACTTCTTCTACTTCCTTCGCTGTCACACCTTTTAACCCGGCAATCTTCTCTACGACATAAGGCAGATAAAGTGACGAATTCCTCTTGCCCCGGTACGGTTTCCGGTGCCATACGGACAATCTGTTTCCAATAAGATTTTCTCTAACGGAATCGTTTCAATGACCTCTTTTAATTTCTTTGTATTTTTAAAAGTGGCGACTCCGCCGACTCCGATATAATATCCCATTTTCACATATTCCTGCGCCTGTTCCTTAGAATAGGAAAAACAATGGATAACTCCTTTGATTCCCTGCACATATGCTTCCTTCATGATCTCCATCGTATCTGCTGCCGCATCCTCGAATGGATAATGACCGGAAGATTGCTCTCTTTGCTAACTCTAACTGCCGCCGGAACCAGATACGCTGATTTTTTGTACTTCCTCTTCCTTGTCCCAGTAATAGTCCAGTCCGATTTCTCCGACTGCAACCACCTTTTCCTTTTTACCTGCTCCTCAGCCATAAAAAAGTATCTTCATTCAAATCCCCAATATCACTCGGATGGATTCCCATTGCCCCATAGACAAACGGATATTGCTTCGTCAGTTCCAAGGTCGATTTACAGCTTTCGATACTGCATCCGATATTGATGATTTTTTCAATCCCGTTTTCCTGCATAGTGGATAACAATTCTTCCCCTGTCATCGTCAAATTTACTGTCATCGTAATGTGCATGTGACTCAAAAATCATAAAACTTGTCTCCTTTATCTATCTTATATTATCTTACATTCTGATAATAAAAATTGCCAGCTGTGTCCGGTCACGAAGCGACAGCTTATCTAACACCAAACTGATATAATTCCTTACGGTTCCTTCGCTCAAAAAAGTTCCCGCAATTTCCCGGTTGCTTTTTCCAAGTGCCACCTGCTCTATAATCTCCCTGCTCTTTTTCACTGATGTCATATTTTTCATAATCAAACTCTTCTTTACTCTGCATCAGAACCGGGATCTTATGCACGATTTCTCCTCCAAACACACTCTGCCCGCGTTCAACTGCCTGCATTGCCGGCGCGATCCCTTCAAAATCCTGCTTTAAAATATAACCCTTTGCCCCGATGTTCAAAGCCTTTACAATATATTCATCATCCGAAAACGTTGTCAAAAATAAAATCTTCGCCTCTGCATCTTCTATAAGGATCTGTTCCGCTGCCTCTAAACCGCTCATCTCTTTCATCTGGATATCCATCAGCAATACGTCCGGATGATACTGATGATACAGCTCGATCGCTTCTTTTCCGTCGTTGCCGGTTGCTGCCACTTCAATCCCCTGTGCTTCTAATATTGTTTTTAATGAAATTGCTACCAGACCGTCATCGTCTACAATTACTGTCCTCATTCTGTCTCCTCCATCTCTTTGCGCACCGTTGCAAAAAATCCGAAATCCGTTCTTCTGTCGGATATTGAGTGTTCCCCCAGTGCCTCAACCCGTTCTCTCATATTAGAGATTCCGATCCCGTGGTCTGACTCTTCCACGCTGTGACTGACACTTCCGTTATCCTCAATGCAGAGCTGGTAAAATCCCGGATGTTCCCTGAAAATAATGTCCACCTTATCTGCATTGCTGTGTTTTATGATATTCGACATTCCTTCTTTGACAATCGCAATAAAACAGTACTTGACATTGCGCGGGATGTGGGCAGACATATCATACTCGATATGGACATCATAATTTTTTTCTCATATCCTTTACCGCTTCATATGCCGCCTGCCGCAGATCGATCGCATCATCGTGCAGATCATGCACGCTTTCCGGATACTGTTCATCGCCTGATTCAGCGTATCATTAATCCCTGCTAACTGCTGTCGGATCGTCTCTTCCTTACAAATGGTAGCAAGTGCTCCCACCTGTAAAATAGAACGCGACAACATATGTCCCTACATTGTCGTGGATCTCCCTTGCAATACGGTTACGTTCTCTCAAAGTCGCCAGATAGATCTCATTGTCCTGTTTTTCCAATAATTCACGGTTTCGCTGCTCCATCACCAGTTTCAGTTCCGTATCGGTATCCCGCAAATGAATGATATCCGCATCCAGTCTGTCGTTTTTTTCACTCTTATATGCCATATAAACGGCAAGAAATGCTGTCAACAGCCAGAGCATACTCATCCATCCCGTATAGATTTCTCTTGCCGGATAATAAAAACAGCACTCCTGCAAGTCCCCAGTAAAATGAGTACCACATGCTGTCATACAATAATAATGGTAAAAATACGAAAATTCGGGACGGATCACACACAACACCAGATATCCCATCCACAAAATTCCAAGAATTTTTGCATCCGTAAGATAAAGGCTAAAAGACGAAAAGATCAATGCCGTCAAAAGCACGACTACCGGTATCACAAATTCCTGTCTTTGAAACAGCAGGACTGCTCCTAACCCAAACAGGATTCCCTTGTCTAAAATCCTTATCATCCTTTCGCCCCCTCCCTCGTTGCTTTATGACATTTGTCATCTCACATTCTGACAACACTCACTACCATAGGTTTTTCCGTTCCATTATACTACAATTAGAAAGAAATAGACACCTTGAAATTGAAGGAGGAATTACATATGAGTACACCGGTAATAAAAGTAGAGAATCTGGTCAAGCGCTATAAAGAACTGATCGCCGTAGACCACTTTTAATTTAGAGATCCGGAAGGTGAAATTTTAGGACTTTTAGGCCCTAACGGTTCCGGCAAGACCACCACGATCAACTGCATCCTTTCTCTGTTATCCTATGATAAGGGAACAATCGAAGTATTTGGAAAGGAAATGCAGCCGGACAGCTATGACAGCAAACGAAAATTGGTGTTGTCATGCAAAACGTTGCCATTTTTTTGATGCGTTAAATGTCTATGACAACATC
>VOFB01003076.1_pt1 | contig 27249 bp, 42 predicted proteins | sample 5384141 | NCBI WGS metagenome assembly VOFB01 (sample SAMN12384721, study PRJNA508395) | human gut metagenome | isolation source: healthy gut A | host: Homo sapiens | reverse complement strand
TCAGTATGCTTCGTTCAGTTACGTATTGCTGAGATGAGCTGTGCGGATACCATGAAGAGGTAGGATATGACAATTTCTGCCAAGGAAGGTGTATTGAGAAAAGAACTTTCATATGGATAAATCTACTAGTATCGCGGTATGATCTCGGTATGGAATGAGACACGTTCAAGATGATGCGGATTCCAGGAAAGATGTGGATCGATGACAGATATGAAAAATATTCCTACTCTCAGTTAGTAGAAATGCTTCCGTTAAAGGAACAGGAACGCCGCAGGAAGTTACTTTCTGATATGACAGTATCATAGTCAGAAATTATAAAGTCGTTAAAGAGCAGACATCGAAAAAGTCTGTTGCGACGTCGCAACCAACGCCGAAAAAAGGTACCGAAGAGGCTGTATTACTGGTAAAATCCAAGCGGAACCTGTGTGTGCTGTGGCTGTGGCGAAACAGTAGAATGCTGTGCTGACTGTGAGATAGACTGCAATGGAAGATGTGGATGGATCGAAGATAAAGAACCTGTTATAACACAGCCGGAAACTTCCTGTCATGAAGAATATGGCGCAGAGAGAAGAGTTTATAAACAGTTATAAGTCCTGGAACATTTGGTGTAGAAATGAGTGCACAGAAGAAACATTTTATCGCTATGATCTGCCGGATGGCTATGTGCAATCGTGGTAAAGAATTATCCGTACTATATAGAATGGACGAAAGAAGAAAGTGAAACAGAAGAATATTATCTTTTGATTCTGGATATCGTCATTTTGCAGATTGTAAAAAACAAATATGACAGTGTTAAAAGAGCATTTAAAAAACATGAACAAGAAATAACAACCTGTCTGCACGGCAGCTCCACGACCGTAGCATCAAAGCAATGCAGACGATCGGTTCCTGGAAACGGGAATCGAAAAAGAAGCCCTGTGACGGCAATCAAGGTTTGGAAAGATTTTTAGAAATGCCACCAAAACAACAAATTTATTCTACGGCATTTCTAAGAAAAGTTCAATCTGAACAGACGTTTCCCTTATTAATTTTTATGGAACCTTGATAACTGAATGGACTTGTGCGGGTGGAAGTATGAAATTCAGGACTTTCAGAAAGTCCCATTGACGGGATAAAACGTAACAGTCACGAAAGAAAGGGGAGAAGACCGTGATGGGGCTGACAGGCTCTTGGCAGTGTGCGGTTATAGAACGCTGCCAAAAGAAAATAAGGGACGCAAATTTGTCCCTTATAAGCACAGGAAGATTATATATTGTTGGAATGTTACGAGGTGATGACTCTTTTGTTAGTAGTTACAATTATATACATAGTATCAATAACTATTCTATTTATTTATTGCTATAAAGTCAAGAAAGTGCAACGGGCTGCTGACAGAAATAGAAGAATATTAATAGATCATGCAACGGCACTTCTGATAAAGCAGGAATATTTTATATCTGCAATATGCAATGGAAATATACATGATCCAGGGTTTACCATAGAAATTTCGCCTTTCCTGACAGACTATGTTTTTAAATGTATTTTAAAAGGTACTTTTGAAAGTGAAAGAATTGAAAAGGCGCATTTATGGCTGGTAATGAAATACCCGGAACTGTTTGAAATTTATAATACGATGGAAAATAAAGCATCGCTGACCAGCAGGATGCAAAAATGGGAAGACGTAGAAGAAAATCGGGTAAAGCGTTTTGAATTGGAAAATGGAGATGTGTGGGAAAAATATGTAGTGTGGCGGCAGAAAGCAGAAAGAGAAGGTAAAACGCCTTACGAAACAGACTGCATTTTTGAGGAAACAAGAAGTACGTTTTCTATATGGTGCCATTTAAAAAACAGAATACCATTTGAAATTATGCTTTTTTATGAAAGATGCTATGAAAAAATACGAAGAGGTGTAGCAGGAGTAAGTATGATGGATGATCTGAAAATATTTGAAGAACAAAACGGATCGCTCCAGGAAGAATATAATGCCTGGAGAAGACATGCAGAAAGATCAAATCTGCCACAGTACAAAATTGATTGTGCATTTCAGGAAGCAAGAAAAAATTTTTCCGTATATTGCAGTCTGAAAGAGACAATTCCTTTCCTTGTTATGTGCCGCTATGAATTGATATATAACCTTTTGGAAGGAACAACGATGTGATAAAGCATTCCTGTGTTTATAAGGGATTAATTAATCCCATACAGATTTCACCTGCAGGAGAATCGAGTAACGATGAAAGGAGGAAGATTCCCATGGAAGAGTTTATGAAAGAATATGGTGGTGCAGTAAAAAGAGGTGCAGTGATTATTGCAATTACAGTATTGATCTTGTTCATTTGCAATCCAACGGAAGGCGGAATTGCTTTGAGCAGTTCAAAACAGCATTCACGAATTTCTTTACAAAGATGAATGCATTAGGCTGATAAGTAAAGTGGCTGGAGTAAAAAACAGGCGGCAGCAAATGTTCAGTTGGTCTTTGACATTTACATGCTGCCTGTACCTTTTAAAAGGAGGGAAAATTAAATTTGAGTGAAATGTTTGAACCAAGCCCGGAACAGTTTGGTGTGTTCTGGGATTTTTTAATGCAGCCGGATGTTACGGATGTGGATTATAACGGTTCTGCCCTGTGGATCACGGATCTTAAAAAGGGTAAGTACAGAGCAAAAGAAGCGGAAGAAAAAGTTACAGAAAACTTTTTAGATGCCTTTACACATAACATTGCAAATTGTGTGGATGCACAGTTTAACAATGCAAATAAGGTGTTAGAGGCAGATACGAAAGAACTTCGTATCAGTATCATTCATGATTCTGTGGCGGCAACCGGGACAAGCGTCTGTATCCGCAGATCTCCGTGTCTGGTGCGTAATACGATTAACGGGATGTTAAACAGCGGTTTTTGTGAAGAAAAGGTGCTGCATCTGCTTTTAAACTGTGTGAGGGCGGGTATGAACTTTGTATTTGGCGGGGAACCCGGAGCTGGAAAAACGGAAACAGCAAAGTTTTTTATGCAGTTTATTCCGAAAGAAAGCCGTGTGATCACGATCGAGGATTCTTTAGAAATCCATTATCCGGAAATTAATGCCGGAGCGGATGCCGTAGAGCTTCGTGTAAAGGATAACTTTTCCTATACGGATGCGATCAAGGCGTGTTTAAGACAGAATCCGGCTTATCTGGTTTTGTCAGAGGCAAGGTCAACGGAAGTGACATCACTGTTGGAACAGTGGAGTACTGGTGTCAATGGATTTACAACGATCCATCTGGATGATGTGAAGAAGCTGCCAGACCGTATCCAGAGCATGATGAATAATGTAAATGATGCGAGACGTATGGAAAACAGGATTTATCGTTATGTAAATCTTGGACTTCTGATCCGGAAAGAAAATACACAGGATGGGGAGAGATCAGAAGATATTTAGACCAGCTTTGTTTTTATGCCAGGGAAGATCATGAAAACAGAATTTACATGCTGGTAGAGGATGGGGAACTTGTTTCAGAGGAGATACCGAAAGATATTCTTTTGAAATTAGAACGTGCTGGAATAAAAGAACCGTTCTTTTGTGAAAGTTTTACAGATACCGGAAGGAGGGCAGATAGTGGCAGGATTGAAAAAGACACGGATAAAAGAGAAAAAAGAGAGAAAGCAGATCAAAAAAGAAAACCGTGTGGCGAAAAATCTGCTGCTTTTAAATCCGGGAAACCTTGCAAAAGAGGTTTATACATACGGATATCATTTTTCCTGGAAAACGCATTTATTTGTCATTGGTGTATGTATTGCCGGGATGGGAGTGATCGGCTTACTGTTTCAGCTGAAATGGAAACTGCTTGTCATTGTACTGATCGCCATGTTTTTGGCACTTCCGGCATTTATCCTTGACACTTATAAAAAAATGTATGAACAGAAACGTTTTGCAGATGCTGCCACTTACGTGGAGCAGATGTTATATGCGTTCCAAAAAACAGGAAAAGTATTATCTGCCTTAAAAGAGGCAAGAGAGACATTTGAACCGGGACATATGCGGGATATTATGGATGAATCAATCGGACATCTTGAAGCGGGACATTCCTACAGTGAAAAAAGTGTTTTAAGGGAATCCTTAGACATCGTGGAAAAAGAATACGAGTGCCGCAAGATAAAAACACTGCATGAACTTTTGATCAGTGCAGAGGAATATGGTGGAGAGGCGGATGATTCCATTTCCCTGCTATTAAATGATGTGGAATTATGGAAACGCAGAGGTTACCTGCTTCAGGGAGAAAAGAAAAAAGCACATACAAACAATGTGGTATCCATTGTTGTGGCTACAGCCTTATGTGCCGGAACTTTATATATGTTAAATGCACTTCCGGGTATCCTTAACATGGAAGCCCCTTACAATGTGCTTACAACAGGTCTGGTACAGGTCACATCTTTTGGACTTCTTTTATGGATGATCTATGTATATGCAAGATCAGAAAAGACATTGACCAGGAACTGGTTAAAAGAAGAAAGCGGCAGGGACGAAGAATATGTGCTGCGCTGCTATGAAAAAGCCATGTTGCAGCAGCATAGATTTGGCAGGAATATTGCAAGACGTGTGGTATCCGAAGAACTTTATGCGGCATTCCCAGAGTGGCTGATGCAGATGGCATTATTAATGCAGCATAGCAATGTGCAGGTTTCAATCGCAAAATCATTAGATGGCGCACCAAAGATCCTGGTTCCGGAAATAAATGCATTACTGCAGCGTTTGAAAGAGCAGCCGAAAGCATTGAGTTCTTATACGGATTTTTGTAAAAATTTCGATATTCCGGAAACAACCAGCTGCATGAAAATGCTGTATGCGATTTCAGAATCCGGTACCGGAGATGCAAAGGTGCAGATCCAGAACCTTTTAGTACAGGTCCAGGAAATGAGAAACCGTGCTACAGAACGCCGGAATAAAAGTTCGGCTTTCCAGGTTAAGATGTTATATTCGTATCCGGTTTTTGGTGCATCCATCAAGCTGCTGGGAGATCTGGTCGTTGGCATGATGTTTTTATTTGAAATGCTGTCAGAGGCGGGAGGGATGTAGATGAAAAATATAATCAGTGCATTTACAACGTTTTTCTTTTATCTGCTCTGTGTATTTGGTGCAGCCGCATTATTAACTGCATCAGCACAGACGGCAGCGGCAAAGGAATACAAAGCGGATGTGATAGCAGAAATTGAAAACAGTGATTTTAACCGGGATGTGATAAGCAGCTGTATTTCGCAGGCGCAGTCAGCAGGGTATACACTGACCGTAACGCCTTCTGCGAATGCAGAGGGGAGACAGTATCAGCAGATGTAATACTGTCTTATGATTATAAGATGCCGGTTTTGGCATTGAGAAAACGCATATGACAAGGGGATCGCGCGGTAATGGAAGAGTTTATAGAACAGATTGGTGAAATGATCTTAGAGTCGGTTCCGGCGTTGGCAGTTCTCATGTTTATGATCAGCGTATATATGGCTGCAACAGCATTTTAAGGATGGTGTATGAAATGGAAGAGATTGTAAAAAGAACTTGGAGGAAGCATACAGACCGGAGCGGTGTCCGTCATAGCACTTGCCATGGCATATGGTGTATATGCCGGATATTTTAAGCAGATGATAGAGACATTTTTTAACGGTTTATGTGGTTAGGAGAATGACATGAAAGAGATCATGAAAGAACACGGCGGTCTGCTGGTCACTGTTGCGGTAACGATATGCATCCTTACGATTATATTTTCTGCAGTAACAGATTCGGATGGAAACCGTGGAATCGTAAAAATCATAGCAGCGCATATGAATACGGATGGGACTGATTACAATGCTTATGCAGACTATGGTGCGTATCAGACAGAAATCGCAAAAGATGCACCGGTGATTGAATACTATGGAAGTGGTAGTCTTGCACCGGGAACAGTGAATGTAGCAGATTATGTAAAAGCACATGACTATAACGGACAGGAGCTTGCGGTTAAACTTTTAAAGTTTTGTGATAAAGATGGAAACGAACTGACAGACCAGATGGATCAGGCATCCGGAACGATCACGTTTTCATCTGCCGGAAAGTATTCTTTTACGGTAAAAGCAGTGGATTCCGGTAATCGGAAAACAACCGTAGTGATCCATGTTCCGGTCATGTAGAAAGGGGCACAAATGAAATTAATCATCAGGGCGATTGTCACAACCTGTATTGCCGGAGTGATTTTTTTAACGATCATGGCGGTATCGGGAAGAATGAACCGGAGCATGGAATTAAAAAAGTAATTTGCCGTCCACTGTAGAAGAGACGGCAGAAAATCTGTTAACAAAAAAGTATAATGTCACAGATAAGAATCAGCTGGAAGCTGATTTTTTAGAAACATTAGCTTATGCGATCGATTCAGATTCGGATATCCAGCTAAAAGTAAATGCTGCAGATACGGATAAGCAGCTTTTATCCGTTTCTGTGACAGAAGAATTTAAGCATCCGAATGGAAAACCGGGAACCGTGTCATATGACAGGACAGCGGTTGTAAATAAACTTCAGGAAGAAGTGCCGGAGATCTGCCTGGTAAGATATTATTTATCGGATACGGACTGTTATAAATGCTATGAGGTCCTGAACGGTGATGGAGTTCCGGTTCCAAAAAATCCGGTACAGGAAGGAAAAAACATTTACAGGATGGGCAGATGCAGAGGGAAATGCTCTGGATCAGAATATGACGATGACACAGGATGCAGCTTATTATGCAGTCTGGAATTAAGGAAAAAGATGAAAAAGATAAGAAAAAACAGGATGTTAAATATCCTGATTATTGGGATGGGAACATTTATATTTGTGGAAGTATTTTTATTTACGGCAGTGACAATTTTTATTGCTCACTGCCTTGGAATTTAAGAGAAAAAGGTGTATACTATAAGTATAGAAATATCAGGGAAAACAACATGGAACAATGTTAAAAGATAAAACAGGAGGTAGTTATGAAGAGAAAAGAAAAAGGATGGAAAAAAAGCAGTCGTACTGATGCTGGCACTTATCATGTGCATCAGCAGCATCGTAGTACCACAGCCGGAAGAAGTATCGGCAAAGGCAGCCAATCGGATCGATTTCAAAATCAACGGCAAGGCTGGCAGCAAAAGTAACCTTTGTATGCAGGTGAATATGTAAAGTTCACGATCGATGGCATGTGGCAGAATGGGGATTACATTCAGACAAGCGGAACAAACGCTTATGGGGATAAGATAAACTTCAAACCGTCAAAAGAGCTGAAATTTAAATCCAGTAACAATGCAGTTGCGACGGTAACAAATAAGGGTGTCATCACTGCAAAGAAAAAAAAGGAACCTGTAAGATCACGGTAACGTCCATTTACAATGCCAAAGTAAAAGGAACGATCAAAGTCACCGTCAGCAAAAGAAACAGAACACCAAGATCACGCTGGAGAAGAAGAAAGCAACGATCGCAGTCGGAAATACAACCACGGTCAAAGTAAAATCTTTACAAAGGCATCAGTGCAAAGGGTGTGAAGTTTGCATCCAGTAATAAAAAAGTAGCAACAGTTTCATCCAAAGGAAAGGTAACTGCAAAGAAAGCCGGAACGGCAACGATCACAGTAACATCCGTGGTAAATAAAAAGGCAGTCGCAAAGTTTAAAGTGACGGTAAAGAACCGGACACGATCAACACAAACTATACACCAACCGGAAAGAAAAAGATCGTTCTTGATGAAACAAGCGTAACACTTGCACCGGAAAAAAGTTTTGATGAGATGCCACAGGTAGTTGATGGTATGCCGGATGCAGTATTTGATGCAAAAGGGACATTGCGGATTCTGCAAGAATGGATATTGCAGAGCCGGATATGGGACGTAAATATTATGTAGTCTGTGCAAAATGCTTTGTTTCAAATAAAAAGAAATACGGTACCGCACAGATCAAAATCAAAAGCATGACCGGCTTAAAGAGCAGGGAAGTTACATATAAATCAAGCAATAAGAGCGTTGCATCTGTTTCTTCCACCGGTAAAGTCACACCGAAAAAAGCGGGTACCGCAGTGATTACGGTAACATCCAAGGCTGATAAGAGCGTATCTGCAACTTACACGGTAACAGTTAGAAAACTTGTGACAGCGTTCCAGTTTGATATGTATACGAATCTGAAAAAGCAGGATCCTGATCTGGAAACCAGATTCGAAGAGAACAGGTATGATTGGCGTCAAGTTATGTCGACAAGAGATGTATTACCATTAAATGCCTGCAGAAAAAACTTTACACACCAGCAGTGATGAAAGTATCATTAAAGTGCATGACAATGGTGAAATTGCAGGTGTTGGTTATGGCACAGCAACATTAACATTGAAGTCTGCCGATGGATTTTGTAAATATTCCTGGAAATGTACAGTGACAGATAAAGAAACGACCTGTTGGTATACCATGGGTTATGAGATTAGTTCAAAAATTCATTTTTGAAATACGAAAGGAGAACAATGAAAGAAAAAAGAAAATTGAATAAAGGAGGTAAAATTCTGCTGCTGTTCACACTTGTGGTCAGCAGCATTTTTTACTCCGGCCGTTTACTGTAAAAGCGGATGTAAATGTAAATATCAATAAAGAAACACAGATCGTGACGGATCTGATCGGTCAGTACAGCATCAATTATACCGGAGATGCGAACTTTTTCGGGTTTTTATGGTTATGAAAATAATAATTATAATGAGATGGTGAAGAATACTGATTTTTTAAGGCAACGGTAGATACCATTGGTAAGGACAAAATTGTAAACAGTTCTATTGCAAGTCTGAAAAAACAGCAGGTGCTACAAGAATAGAAGCAGCATATCTTGTCTGGGAAACATCCGTACAGGGAAAAAATAATACGGATCTTGTAAAAAAGCTGCAAAATAAGGCAATCTATTTTGCCGGTTCAACAGACAAGGGTGCTTTTACAAAGAAAGTAAATGCTTCCTATGCTGCAGTTGATATGCGTGAACCACATCTGGGAACAAAAGAATATACATTTTCCTGTATGTATACAGATGTAACGGCAACCGTCCAGAAATATGGTTATGGTAAATACGGTGTTGCAAATATCCCTTATGTAGAATCAACAGAAAAAAGTAATACAAAAGCAAGGGTACACATTCGGGGGAGAGCAGTGCAGCATGGCAGCTGATCGTAATCGAGAAAACAGCAAAGCAAATGTCAGGGCTGTTTCTTTAAAAGTCGGTTCCCATTTTAATTATCAGCAGGAAAACAGTAAATGGACAAGAAATCCGGTAACTATGAACCTTGATCTTGAGACTGTAAGACAAATCAGTATATAAATGAAGATTCCGAAGTAAGCGGAGAATTATTACTGCTTGGAACCAATTCAGGAATTGTAAAAAGCAACGCGACAGAACAGAAGTCTTTTGGACTTGATTTATATGATACAAAGAAAGATAAGACAGGATTATTAGCATATTCAAACAGTGGACTGATTGGACATTCTTATTTCTATCATGGAAACACACAGCTGAGTTCTAAATTATCTTCTGTCCGTGGTATGTTAATGGATTTCAGTGTAAATCAGACAAATAAGGATCATCCGGGATTTGCAACAAATAAGTTCCGTGCAGAAGCATCCGATTCATCCTGGTCAACATTGTTTGTCGTTGGTCTTGCCGTGGATGTGGCAGATTATGAGCTTTCCGAAAATCAGAAAACGACGGTAAACAGTACTGTATCTGCAACTGTAACGGGAAATATCAATGTAGTCACTGATCAGCCGAATACGGGTTATTATGATGGAACACTGGTTGTAACATTGGATGATGCATTGACACCGGTAAAGGGTAAGGCTTCTTTACAGTGTATGATAAAGGTGTAACTAAACCGAAAGCAGTAAAGTATATTTACGGAACAGATAAAGAGGTTCAATATAATGCAGCCAATCATACGTTGACATTATCCGGAAATGATAATAAGGCGAACGGCAGCTATGTAAAATATTCAATTCCATGTACCGTAACAGAAAATTCAGGAAAGAAAGTTTAGTAAATCAGCACGAGGTTTGCTGGAAAGTCCGGTCGCAAAAAACAAACACTGGAATTGAAAAGAAATGGAGCCGGTACTTTCAGGCAACACCGCTGTACCCGTCTTACCATTAAGATGGATAAGAAACCATATTGAAGTAAAAAAATATTTCACACAGTTTGGACACTATGACTTAGTTTGCGTCGTGGCTGAGGATCCGAATATGTTATCTGGAGATTACTATACAGATTCTTGTTGAGATTCCATATAATGATGCAATTATTGCAATACCAGCCTTTTTAATACAGGCTATCAGTTCAGTAAATGGACAGATCTTTAATGAAAAACGAATGCATCCGCAGACCGCAAGGTAACATCGGACATGGTAAATGATAAAACCTATGCCTATGAAAGAAGCATGCCTGCCTATAATATGACTCTGACGCTTACCGGAGTGTTAGATGAAGCTGTTTATACCGTTCATCACTGGAAACAGAAAGCAGACGGTATTGCATCAACCCATGACGATAAAAACTATGAACTTGCCGAAACAGAGACGAAAAAAGCACAGATTGGAAGCAAGGTTACTCCTGCAAGTAAAGACATACACCGGTTTTGACAGCCCGAAAACACAGACGAAAGCGGTAACTGCAGATGGAAAGATGGTCATTGATTATTATTATGAAAGACATCTATATAATGTAACATTAAATACCGGAACCGGCATTGAAAAGACGACCGGAGGCGGATCGTACCGCTATGGACAGAGCGTCACCATCGATGCGGCAGTAAAAGAAGGCTATCACTGGTTAAACTGGAAAGGAAATTGTAAAGGTGGATCCGGTGGGGAGCAGACCGTAGATGCTAAGAAGTTTGTATTTACAATGCCGGCCGGGAATGTCACGATGACAGCCAATGCAGAGGCAAACAAATATACGATCCATTTTGATCCGAACGGTGGCTTTGGACATATCGATGATATTGAAGCAACGTATGATGAAGACGTAACGCTGCCGGATGTATGGAATGCAGACGGAACAGCAGCCTATGTGAAATATACACTGGATGGACAAAACGTGACAGAGGATGTCATTTCCGGGGCAATTCCAAAAGCAATGATGGCAGGATATGAAGAGGAAGAAACTGAAATTGAAGATACTGAAACCAATGATGATGAAAATTCAGATATCGAGGACGAGGATACCGGAAAAGATGGTAATGACGCGGATATAGTAGAAACAGACACACCAGATGACATGGACGAAGCGGAAGCTACGGAAACAGAAGATGATTCTGACGATGCAAATGACGAAGAGCTGGATAAAATTGAAGAAGATAAGAAAGCCGAGGAGCCAAAGAAAAAGGTATATGCATCCATTTTTATGGGATGGGCTTTGGAAGATGGCAAAGATACCTTTATCCCGAAGTGGAAAGCCGGAGATATCGTTCAGAACCTTGTAGCAGAAGATGGTGGAGAGATCACACTTTATGCTGTATGGGATGATTGTCCGTGGATTCAGGCGCAGGATCTGTATTATACCTTAGAACAGGCACAGAGCGGATTTATCACGGAAGAAGAGATTTTAAGCCATGCAACAGCGATCGACCGTGAGGATGGAAGCCCGATTTTACCGGGAACAAACCCGGCTCCAAGTGATCCGGAGGTTTTCACATCCTTTACGATCCCGGACTATCAGGAAAGTGAGTTTACAAACCTGCAGCATGATTTTGCAACGTCCGAGAATCTGACTGTAGTTGACCATACAGGAAATACTTATGTGAAACAGATCATGGTGTATGTAGTTGACACAACGCCTGTTGTAGAAAAGCCAGAGGGAAAAACCAGATTTATCAGTGAAAAATATTTTAAATTAGATCATGAACATGGTGGATTAGAAGAAAATTCTATCTGGATGACGAATCCGGAATATCACGCCGCACTGCAGAGGGCATTTGATAATTTGAAAATGACACGCCGGAAGATGAGTTTTTAATCCCGCATGAAACGATTCTTGAAATGAAACAATATGTCCAAGATCACGGGATCGGAAACAGTAAGGAGCCTGGACATTGACAGAATTTTATAACCGTTTTATGGCACCGAATAAAGTAGAATAATTGCGACGTCAACAAGGGAAGATGGAGAGATAAAACATCTTCCCCTGTTAATTGGTTTGGGAGGAAATAAATTGAATAAAAGACAGGCAAAAAAGAGAATGAATAAGGCAATAAAATCTGGTGTGGGTGTATTAATTATAACACAGGCTTGGATAGATGAAGCAGGAGAAAATGTGATGTTATGCAGAAAAATGCAAGGCTTATTATTCTTAAACGTCCTAAGATTCAATATTCTAAGCCTGCAAAATATCGGAGGATCATAGAATGATAGTGTTAAGAATGATAGCAATAATTATAAGCTCTTTGTTCGGCTGTTATATTGGTCAGGAGATGATAGAAAGATACCATTTGCTGGATGTATTGCCAGTAGTAAAAGTGTTAAGTTTGGAAAATGGTAAAAGATTATAAAGCAGATCAGATGATAGGAGAAAAGAAAAATCAGCTGGTTTTTATGGAATTTTGCAGCTCATCAGAAATTAGTATAAAAATAATATGTGCGGTTGATAAATGGGGCATTAAGCACGAATTGTCACATATGCCTATATATATTGATAAAATGTAAAATGTGTCTTTGCGTGCGATGTGGAGAATATGCCGCTAAAAATATATAGTGCGCGTTGTGAAAGAAAGGTTGTTTATAAAATAAATGATGCAGATAAAAAATATATTCGTCCTAGGATAAAAATTTTGACAGATCAGAAATAATGTAAAAAGGAAGATGACAAAAAGCATCTTCCTTTTTTTTTGTTGAAAAGAATTATTTTGGAGTATCGGCATTAGTTAGTTCATCTGGAATATATTCTAGGATATCGCCGGGTTGACAGTCTAAAAGAGCGCAGATGCATTCTAGCGGCTTTATGCCTATTATTTTATTTTCACGTAAGTATTGAATAGCACTTTCGTTTAAAAGTTTTTCTTTGCGTAATTTATTTGTATTGTAACCGGCTTCTTTTAAAGTTTGTAGTACATCTATTTTGTATTTGAACATATCAGTATCCTCCTTTATTTATAAGATACATGAAAAATCGTTCAAAGTCAATACATGAAAAAACGTGTAAATATACACAAAAATGCAGCAAATATTACATGAAAAAATCGTGCATAATGCGAATTGAAATTACATGAAAAAAACATGTATTATAATATCATAAAGAACAGGAAAACAAATCACAGGAGGATGAAAACATGATCTATAGAATTAAAGTTGAAGGAAAGGAATACAACGAAAATTACACATTCGAGACACCAAAGGAAGGGGATATCCTGGATGAGTTGAAAGACATCCTGGAAGAAGTGGAAGCCGGAAACATTGACAAAGTAGAAATTGCAAGGGAGGTATAAACATGAAAAAAGTATTTACACCAGACGGAACATTTTTAGGAAGGGCGTTAAAAATTGAAACTACCGGGAACGGCGTTGAGATAACGATGCCGGGCGATTTTCCGGGGATGGCAGAGAAAACAGTCATATATGTTGGCGGCTCTATCGTTTATGAAGATGAGAACCGCGTGTATATAAAATATTAAGCCGAAACGCTCCGATCTGGAGCGTCAGCTGCGGACCGGTCGCCGCGGCTCTGACGATGGCAGACCAACACATATAGAAAGGTTATGATGAAATATGATGACAGCATTAGAAAAAGATACCAAGTTGCGATTGATAAAATCGGTCATGCAAGATTGTTAAATCTTCCGGAGCAAATAAAAGAATTGTTAAAAAATACAAAAGACTTGAAAACCAAAACGGAATTGCTAGAAGAGATAGCCAAAAATATTTAGTCGAAACCGCCGCGTGGCGGTCTGCGGGAACTGCCCCACCTGCACCGATGAGACAGGGCATAAAACGAAAGGATGGTTGATTATATGAAGATGATGGCACTTGAAGAAGCGAAAGAATACACACGCCAAAAAGTTGGCACCGTATTACAGCAACGAGCGAATCGAGAACGTTGTAAAACAGTATGTTTCCGTTGTCCGCCCAGGCGTTGTCTTAGTTGAAAATAAAAATGTGGGACTTATGGAACTGTATCTATAGGAAAATGAAAGGATGGTTGATTTTATGAAAAAAAACTGAACTTATGAAAGAATTTCAAGAGCTCGAAGAAGAAAAACAGGTGCATATTGACGGTATTGCCTGGAATAGTAAGAAAAGCGAAATCCAAAACGCTATAGAATGTTTAAAATGCCCGGATGAACTGTTAGAAAAATATCTGATAGTTTTAAGTCTGAAATATGAAAAGATCGGGCGTTTAATCGCTGGTAATGGAGATTTTAAACATCATTCACATAACAGACTTTATGTTTTTAATACTGCAAGACAGATTTTAGCAGATTAGCCGAAACGCTCCACCTTGAGCGTCAGCCGCGGGATGATCGCCCGGCTCTGATGATGGCAGATCAAAAGAATGGAGGCAGGAAGATGTTAAAAGTTAATAACTCCTACAGAATTTAAAGAGAAATTTCCACAGGTCAGTACATATGGATTGGAAGATCCGTTAAATGTATTTTTTGAAAATGGAGATCCTGATCGAAAGAGAATGGAATGGAGAAAAGTATATTTTTGGGAAATGGAAAAAAGTTACCGACCGGTATATAGACAACTGGATGAAGATGATTATGAAATCATCGGTTATATAGAAGATTAGCGCAGGGGGATAAGATGGCGAAAAATATGCAGCGTGCAGGTTGAAATATTATTGACTGCTGATGAAAAGCGTTACTTGATCATTATGTGAAGGAACAAAATCAGATATAAAAACGTGAGCAACCCGGAACTGGTGGACACTGGAGAAACTGTTACAGTGCTTTATTGCGATATAATACCAGGCGGTAAAAAGTATCGCAGCGTTAGGGCTGTTTCTTGGCAGAAACTGTCGTGATTTGTCCCTGCCTTGTTTACAACACAGCGGAGGCGTTGGATGTCTGGCGTTCGCCACAAAGAAAAGATCCTTTTTGTTTGTTGATCAAAAACAAATAAGAGGATACCAGCAGACCTTAGCCGCAGAGAAGAAAAAGGATGATCGAATAAGAGGGAAGAAGAAAATGAAAGAAACAGGAAGAATAAAATTAAAAGAGATACCGTTTAGTCGGACGTTTGAAACGGGAATGGAGAAGAGCCAGTAATGCTACTGGTTGTGGTGGTAATTTTGACAATGAAAAACACTTTAGGTTTTCCATTGTTCTGGAATGAGTTTCAGGGACCGAGAAGGTAATTTGTATTATGGCAATTAGGATCAAAGATATGAAATCATCGGTTATATAGAAGATTAGTACAAATGCGATAGGCGACTCTTAATCCAGGGGGCACAAATGCCGGAAATACGGCAAAAACTCCGGTAAAAACCCTAGTTTACATCATGCCTATCTTTGCAGATGCACTCCGCGGGAAGTCGTGGAGGCTTTTAATCGGCGCGAACGGATCCCAGCCGTTTGATTTGGTGAAACGGTCGTTTGGAAAATCCCGACATCAGCCCATAGAAATCACAGACGGAGCGATGGAACAGCCTGCTTTTAATGGCAGATGGCATTTACCGTGAAGCGGATGTCTGCCTGGAAGATGAACCGGATGATGGCAGACGAACTGGTAGAAAGATACCTGATGAAACATGGGTATGGCATTGTAAACCGGGATGAATAAGAAAGACAGATCAGAAAGACAAGTAAAAACACGCGTAAGTGGGAGGAAAATATCATGGAATTAAAAAATGTATTTATTGATGCGAAGAAATCATTCCGAGGAAGTATCGCTGCGCTTCGGAGCTGGCGGGGAAACCAGCAGCGTACAAATGGCAGACGATGCAGTTACGTCAAGGAACTTATAACCTGTTTTCGGATATCCAGCGCGCAGATAACGTGAAGTCGTTATTCATACCTGATGAAACATGGGTATGGCATTATGAAGCCGGGATGAATAAGAAAAAAGACAGATCAGAAAGACAAGTAAAAACACGTAAACGGAGAAAATATCATGGAATTAAAAAATGTATTTATTGATGCGAAGAAATCATTAGGAAACATCGCTTTGCCGGGGCTGTAGGAAAACCAGCAGCGTACAATGGCGGACGATGCAGTTACGTCAGGAACTTATAACCTGTTTTCGGATATCAGCGCGCGAATATGGAAGTCGTTATTCTGGAAAGGCGAGTGTAAAGCACTTTGTTGAGGAACCGGTAGCGCTTATCAATCGCATGTGGAACTTGGCGGATATATACGATCAATGACAGGGGCTATGTAAATTATACTCTTTATGCCCGGATGATATTGTTTCTATGAGTGATTTAGCAGATATGACAACAAAACAACAGGACAACAAGTAAAATATAAAGCTGCGTGGAAAAAATATAAGAAAAAGAGACAAAATAAAAAGATAAGAAAGATGGAGGAATAAAATGAGATTTTTCAGAAGGATTATTTATTGATACAGAGAAAACATTAGAGAATTAAAGTTTGCGGCATGCGCAGAGAACTACGCACAGGACGAAGAAGGGAATGTGACCGATGAGGTTGGCGAAAACGTACATATGACCTGAAATGTCAGCGCCAGGCACGATCGCGTCAGCATTCCACCGGAAGCCGGAGAAAGACTTCCCACAATGCGGCAAAATGCTTGTAAACTGGTAAGCGTGCGCAGCGATGCAACGTTTGGTGGAAGGGTACCGCAAGACTGGTACATCAATGCGGGACGATATCAAACTCGTTGATCAGACAAAAAGTCATGGAGCAGATTTATCGAAAACAAGCAGATCAGAACAACCATCTGGATAAGCCGCAGATAAGACCGGAACGACGCAACGGAGGAAGAAAAAATAAATAACCGATGGGAGAGTGAATATTTAAATATCAATTTGGAAAGGAAAACGCATCGGGCTATGGGATGACAGGCTGATTTTTACGGTTCATTTTTTCGCCCTGGTCATTTACAGCACATCCGCTTTGTGATCCGCTGACAGAAGGGAATATCTCGCTTATATTCCTTCTTAATGCGTTCATTTCCGCGTCTGCTGATCTACTTTATAAATGGAAAGCGGCCGCATGACAGACATCCGCAACCGGTACGCGCGTATGCCGCTGAAAATCGATGGTTTGAGACAGAGTCACCGGCAAAGAGAGCAAAAACAGGCGGCAGAATGGAGCGGGATCACATTATTTTCCGGCGCTTTTTATTACAGTGAAAAACCAGCATCGGCGCACAGTCACATCAGTATGGGAAAGTATCAGGATAAGGTTGCTTTACCCTGAGGAAAATTTGAAACCGGGTTACCAGAACTGGTAAAAAAGATACAAAGAGATATCTGGGTCAGATATGAGTTCCCGGACCGGGAGTTGAAAAAGAACCGGATCGGTATTCTGATGTAAAAGCAAAAATGGAGAATTAAATTCGATGCAACATATTTCATGGAAGTATGATAAATTGCCGCACATGTTGATTTCAGGTGATACAGGAAGCGGAAAAACAATCTTTCGGATCGTGATAAAAAGCATTTGCTAGAATCAGGTGCAGTGCTGCATATCTGTGATCCGAAGAAAGCAGATTTATCTTTCTTATCCAGGATCATGCCGGATGTGAACAGTACAGAAACATGATGGAATGTGTGGAAACTTTTTATGAAGGAATGGAAGCGTTATGATGAAATGCAGGAACATCCAGTTTCCGGATAAGGTGCGAATTATGCGAAAGTCGGTTTGACGCCATTTTCTGATCTTTGATGAGTATGTGGCTTTATGGACACTCTTGCAAAAAAAAATGGGAAGAGGTTATAAAGCTGATCCGGATTATTATCATGAAGGGCAGACAGGCAGGATATTTTTATTATTCTTTGCGTGTCAGCGTCCGGATGCAAAATATCTCGGAGATGGTGTCCGCGATCAGTTCGGTTTCCGTGTTGCGCTGGGTAGTATGTCTGCAAGTGGGTACCCCATGATGTTGGCAGTATTGATAAAACAATTTAAAGAAAAAATATTGCCGGACGCGTGGAAGCAGGTAAACACCGGAAACGGTGTTGTAACAGAGTTTTACGCTCCATATGTAGCTCCGGAATATGATTTTTTGCAAACTGTCGCAGATCTGTGAGAAAAAGACAGCAGGAAGGGAGAAATGTATGGTCGAATGTATGAAACGGCAGCGAAACCGCCGGAGAGGAATGAAGGAAAAAGACGAAGAAGAAAAAGAAAACGAAAAACAGACGGAACATATTTATATCCAGCGGACCGATTACCGGAACATCGGATTATATGGAACGTTTTGAAAAAGCAGAAAAGAATTAATAGAAAATGGATATTCTGTGATCAATCCGGCGAAAGTCAATGCAATGCTGCCGGAAGATGCGACGTATGGAGGAATATATAAAAGTATCATTGACGCTGCTGTCGATCTGTACCGGGGTGTACATGATGCCGGGCTGGAGGAGAGCCGTGGTGCAGTGCTTGAGTTTATGCAGGCAAGACGTAATGAAATGCAGATCTATGAGGATATCCCTGGGAGACTGCAGGACTGAATTATAAAAATGGGATGGTGGCAGATGTGGAAAAGAACCAGAGACGTTAAAGAGATTGAGAAAAACGCAAAGAACTGGGATTATCCCAGGTAGAACTTGCAAAACGCATTGGTTTTTCAGAGGCTATTATAACATGCTGATACACGGGAAAAAGCCGGTCAGTGACAAGCTGGCTGACATGTATGGAATATTAAAGAAGCAGGGAGATGACAGACGAGTATATAGAAGAAAATGAAGACTCCATTGCATTTGATCCGGTGGAATGGATTACGAACCTGGAAGCCAGACAGAAAAAGCTTAATATCACAAAATGAATATGTTGAAACAGCAGGAATCAGCAGGGTATTACGGTATGCTGCTGATTGAAAAAAGCGGGCAACAAAAAGCTGTTAGAACATTTGGAAATGGTCTCTGAAATTTTAATCCGACAAAGAAATGGAAATTTATTTGACTATGGGGCAATCCGTTTCACGCAACCACAGACGAAAGACGATGTGATCGAGGATCATGAACATCCGGATGCAGTACATCGAGAAGCGCGTTTTTGCGGATGGGCCGGGCGTCAGGTATATTTACGGAGTATATCGACAGTCATGGTATCGCCGGAACATGAAAAAGGCATCCTGCTTGAACTAAAAGGTAAAGGGTAGGCAGTTGAGGTATTTTTTGAAAGTACAGGCGTACCTGGTACGATTTCTTCCGGACGGCAAGAGAAATGGGGCGGTATTTGCTGACCGGATAGGACCAACGACCGCCGGGTTTCTTAAATATCCCGGAACTTGCAGAAAATGCCGCCGGGATGAATAAATGTATCACGATTTTCCATAGTTTTAAGGATTACCAGTCCGGGGAGCTGATAAAGAACCGGGAAGAAAGATGCGGCAAGCATGGGAAATATCGTACCTGGGATCTTTAAAAAGTGAAATTTATTTCTGTATTTATGAAAAGTTCATAACAGTATGTAAAAACGGCACCTTTAGACGAGGCAGAGACAAAGAAACCGTTTGAAACTGGTTAAAAGATGAGCGTGGAATGCGCCATGGATGATCTTTTTGAAATGGAAACGTTGCCTGTACTGCCTTATTCTATCATCAATCATTATGTAAGGTTTGTAGACAGATCCGGAACAGAGCGTGCAGAAACTGGCCGCCAGAGCGTTGGGTGTGTTTTAAACGGACAGCAACGAGCCATTAAGCTGACAACAAAAACCAGAAGAGTACACACTTGACCGGACACTCCTCTGGCACAAGACAGGTCGCACCGTCCCTAAAATGGTACAGAAGCGGATGATCTCAGAGGCACGCTTGGCGAAGGATATGATCGCTTGTCCCGCATCATAAAAAGGATAAAACAACAGCAGGCGGCACTGGACGATGTTGTCACAGCAAGGCAGAAAGGAAGAAAATGGATTGATGATCTTAAAGAGGAATATATGGAATCCTGAAATTGCGGCGTCGCAATTTTTAAAGCGCAAAGCTGGATGTGTTATGGAACATGCGCCATAAAGAAGAAATAAAAGAAAAAAAAAAAAAAGAAAAATGTAACAGTAAACAGACGGCAGAAGCTGTCTTTTTTTTTATGCACAAAAATGTGCGGAAAGGAAAGAAGAAAGATGAATTTTGGACAGGGAATTTATACGTGGCTCATGACGAATATACAGCCTCTGGTTTTAGGGGAGGGATTATTATTGTTGGTCTTGTGCTTTTATTTAAACACAAAGATTGCGGAGCTGATTGTTTTTGCAATTATCGCGGTCATAGCGGTTGGTTTTGTCTTTAATCCCTCTGGGACAAAAGACACGATGTTAAAGATCTATAATGGCACGATCATCGAGGGCGGTGCTAGTAGATGATGTAGAAGATGGAGGAAAATAATCTCTGATAAAAATAAGGTGCGGGGCGGGCTGCCCTGTGCCTTAGCTAAGATGAAAAAGGATGAAGAAAACCGCCGGACAGGCAGAAAGGAAAGAAAGGGAAGAAATGAAACAGGTAAAGTCATATACAAGCATCTGGAATGTTGAAAAAAGTGATACATGCGGTCGGGGATGTTAATCTGCCGTTTCCGGCGACGATAACACAGATCGGGTATTTTACCGGAACGGCAGTTGTATGTTTATGATTCACAACCTGCCGCCATTTGTGTATATAAAAAGTTTCGTTGTATGGGCTGCGATATGCGTAGGAAATGCGTATCTGATGTCAAAAAAGAGCTTTGATGGCAAAAAACCGTACCGATTCTTATGCGCGGCGTTTAATTATCTGATACGCCCAAAAGAGACTTATGCAGGAAAACGTGTGGTGTATCGTAAAAAGACGGTAAATGAATATATTACCGCAGTGAGGAGGGATATATATGTTCCCGATTAAGTACATCGAAAACAATATGATCTTAAACCAGCAGGGAGAATGGTGGGCGTATTATGAACTGATCCGTACAACTATGCTTTTTTATCTCCGGATGAAAAGATGGCAGTACATGAACGGTTCCGTCAGATCATGACGGTAAACAGGGAAGGCAAGATGCATGCGCTCTGCATTGCATCTGAAACATCCGTAAGGGACAGGCAGGAACGCTGCAAGAGACACTTAAAGGGGATCTTAAAGAAACAGCAGAAAAAGTGATCGACATCCAGACAGAAGGGCTGATCACTTCTATGGGTGGAATAGAAAATGAAGTTACCTACCGTTTCTTTTAGGTTTTAAGCTGATCAAGGGAGAAGAGGAAGTTAGTGTAAAGAAGGTCAAGGAAGATATTTTAGCCGTATTTACAGACTTTATAAACAGTGTCAACCATAACCTGATGGGTGATTTTGTCAGCATAAACAGTGCAGAGATCGAGCGGTATGCAAAACTGGAAGACTTTTTAAGACAGCGTGTAAAGGGAAGTTTTCCCTAAACGCCTGGAAAAGAAAGACATTGGCTACATTGTAGAGCATATCTATGGACAACAGAAAACGCCGTATTATAAATATGAGTATTCATTTCCAAAAAAGAAAAGCTGGAGAAAAAAACGTTAGTCCGCAAGTACGACATTCTCCGCCTGACGCGCTGTGTGCTGCAGGAGTATCAGAAACATATCCGGATGATAAGGGAAGAGGGGGAAAGCTGTGCTGCATACCTGACAATCAATGCTTTAATCGGGGAACTGGAGTTTCCATCGTCGGAGATCTTTTATTATGAGCAGGAGCGTTTCCGTTTTCCGGTAGACGTCAGTATGAACGTTGAAATCATGCCGAACAGAAGCGCATTGACGACGGTCAGAAATAAGAAAAAGGAATTAAATGACTTAGATGAGCATGCGTATGAGGCTGGTGCCGATACGGATAATTCCGTGGTAGAGGCACTGGTGGATGTGGACGAGCTGGAAAAGGACTTAGGCAGAACAAAAGGATCCATGTACAAATTAAGCTACGTTGTCCGGATTGTTGCAGAAAGCGAAGAGGAGCTGGAACGTCGTATCGCGGAGGTCAGGGATTATTACGAGAATGATTTTAACATTAAACTGGTACGCCCGTTTGGCGATATGATCGGATTCCACGAAGAATTTATTCCGTCTGGATCAAGATATGAAAATGATTATATCCAGTATGTGAAAGCAGATTTCCTGGCGGGACTTGATTCGGTGCAGCGCGCATCCTGGGTGATCCGGATGGAAGTTACATCGGGTATGACACGGAGACTGGAAATAATATCTACATAGACCCGTCTCTTGCCTGTCAGAACGTAGCCGGCAGTGTTACAAATGCCCTTGCTGTGGCATTTACCGAACGCTTGGCGGTGGTAAATCAATGTTTGCAAATAACATCATTTACCAGGAAGTTTTACATGGCGCAAGGGCGCTGATCCTTGATCCGAAGTCGGAACGCGGGAAATGGAAAGAAATGCTTCCGGAACTTTCGGATGAAATTAACATTATCAACCTGACCAGTGATGAGGTCAATAAAGGAATGCTTGATCCGTATGTGATCATGCAGAATAAGAAAGATGCAGACAGCCTGGCGATGGATATCCTGACATTTTGACTGGTGTCAGTATTAAAGATGGAAAACGTTTCCCGCTTTTTACGTGATGCGGTAAAGGCAGTTACAAAAAGATCGGATAGCGGACTTTTATATGTGATCGATGAATTAAATGAGATGGAGGATGAAGAAGCGCATCTGCTTGCAAGCCACATAGCAGCGTTTACCGATTATGATTTTGCGGGATTGCTGTTTTCAGATGGAAAAGTGACGCGTAAGATCAGTGCAGATAAGGCTTTAAACATTTTGCAGGTGCAGGATCTGATGCTGCCGGATTCTGAAAAAAAATGTGGAGGAATATACCAGTATCGAATATTTAAGTATTGCGGTTATGATCGCGATCGGAACTTTTGCATTGGATTTTATTTATTCAGACAGGAAAATTTATAAAATCGTTGCTTTAGATGAGGCATGGAGTCTCCTGCAAGGTAGCACAGGGAGCAGCTTTATCGAATAAACTTGTACGTGCCGGACGTTCCATCCAGTCCGGTGTATTTTTATCACGCAGAGTTCTTCCGATCTTCTGGACGAAAAAATCAAAAACAATATCGGTTTGAAGTTCGCTTTTCATTCCACAGATAAGACGAGATCCGGAATACATTAAGATTCTTTGGGCTGGATCCGGATGATGAAGAAAACCAGAATGCGATCATGGCATTAGAAACTGGGGAATGTCTGATGCAGGACATATATGGACGTGTTGGAAAAGTACATACACAGATATTACTGCAGCATGTATTTGACGCATTTGATACCAGACCTCAAGAAGGGAGGAAGTTTCATGAGAAAGAAATGGGGAATGAAAACAAAAAGACTGCAAAAAGCCGCGCAAACAGATCCTGTCAGCATTTCTTGTATGCATGCTTCTGACAGGATTATTTTTATCGGCTGCCAATATGGAGGTAGCTGCGGCTTCCGGACTGGTAGATGAAACGATCGATGCTGAAATCTGTATAGTCAGTACCGGTGGGATAATTATCAGATCGATTTCTATGTGGACACTTCCTGGGACTGGCTTCCTGGAATTGGATGGACAGGATAGATAATAAGATTTCATCCGTTTTTATGGAATCAGTGACGGAATCTGGCTGATCAGTGTATTGCTGAGCAGCGAACGGATATATTGTTAGCAGACGTATTCGCTTGATTTTATCGGTGATATGGCAGACGACATCGGAAAGAACATTCAGATCCTGGCGGGCATGAATACCGGATCGAAGAAATTCAATGCGGATGGTTTTATACCTGGCTGTTACTGTTTATCGTATTGATCGTGGGCGGCTACATGGCATATGCCGGGCTGATCAAAAAGAAAACCACAGAGGCAGTCAGCGCAGCGGTAACATGCTTGTGATCTTTCTTTTAACTGCCGCGTTTATTGCTTATGCGCCGCAGTACATTAAAAATATCAAATGATTTTCCGCGGATTTAAGCAATGGTGTCCTGAGCTTGGGCAAACTTGTCATGCCGAAATGATGAGATGGGGAGTAAAGCAACAGACAAGATCCGAATAACCTGTTTGCAATTCAGGTCTATAAACCATGGCTGCTTTTTGCAGTAGTTGGCATGACGGATGAAACTGCAATCGAATCAGAGCGTATTACAGCGGGAGTTGATGGAGATCGTATTAAATCAATTTTATCTGTCAGTCCTGTAACGAATTTCAGGAAGACCGTCAGACTGCAAGTAAAGACAGATATTGAAACTTATAAAATGTAAATATGACTGTGACGAATGTAGTAGGCAGATTTGGAACAGTTATTTTAATAGGTTTTTTGAATCTGATACCAGTGTTTGTGGTCATAATGTGTTTAAGCGAGTTATATTTCCAAAACTTTCGTTTTATCATATTTGCGTTGTATCTGCCGCTGAATTTTATTTTATCCATGCTGCCGACTTATAACGGATTGTTGAAAAAGGCGGTGTTAAAACTGTTCAATACGATTTTAATGCGTAGGATTAACACTTCTCATTACGATTGCGTTTTCTCTATCTGCAATGATCTATTCCATGTCAGGAGATTATCCGTTTTTAATGGTTGCATTTTTACAGATCGTTGTTTTTGTTGGAACGTATTTAAAGATGGATGAAATTTTATCTATGGTTGCGTTAGGAGATGGCGGCAACAATAAGCGTGGTCGTTTCTTAAAAGAGCAGGAAGATATGGTTATGAAAATTGTTTGGACAGAAAGGTATTATTATTCTGGCAACAGACGTGCTGCAGTAAGCAGAAGTGCAGGAAATGGAACTGGCGGCGGTACAGATTGAAATGCTGGAAGCAGTTCTGGAAATGAAATGAACCTTCAGGTGAATTCACAGGGGGCATCATCACATACAAATAATAGTGGCAGTAAGCCTGTAAGAGAACCCAGTCCGGGCAAATGAAAATGTGAATGGGACGGAAAACAATGGAGCGATCTGAAAATGGAAAAAAGAACGACAGTATCTTACGGCAGTAAAACACAGTCTGCAGGTACAAAAGCCGGAAAACGATGTCGGTATGGTTATGGATTCTGGAAAAACGCCTGAAGGATCGTATGGATCTGGTAAGGAAAATGTAAAAATACACCGACTGAAATAAAATATCAGGCAGGGACTGCACCGGAAAGCAATGGAGCAGAATGTAAAGACTTTAAAGACATAGCCGGAGAACGGAACAGAAAGAAACGGGACGTCTGCAAGGAACGAAACCGGATTCAGGCAGATGCAGGAAGGAAACGCCGTGAGATGTATCTTGCAAAACGAAGAAGTGAAACTGCGCTAAAACGTTATGATGGATTGACTTCCACCAACAGTTCAGTAAATGGAAAAAAGAACTGGATAAATACCGTGGTGTGGATAAAGCGAACCGCAGCACAAAAAAAGCAGGAAAAGAAGTTTTATTGACAGCAGGGGCAGGTGCGGAAAACATCAGATGAAAAATTACAGAACATGGCAGGAAGTGAAGAACGGATCAGGAAAAATGACCAGAAGGCAGAACACATAGGAACGCCGTTAGAGGATATCCGTTACAAACAGAGTGTAACCGTCTTCCGTATTCAAACAGGGATGTAAGAAAAAGAACTTGGAACTTACGGAACAATGTTAAGCAGTCCGGATCAGGAAAAAATTTAGGAAAAGACCTGCATCAGCAGAGAAATGAAGATCATGGGCTGCAGGGAGAGAAATGGTGGACAAAATGTAAGAGAAACGGAAACAGGAACAGAGTCTGTACCTGGCAGAACCATTATAAGGTCTGGCGGAAATGCAAAAGACTTAAGAAGTGATGTTTTAGCAGAGCGAAGGAGCGCAGGACATGCAGAACCGCATGCAAAAAAGATAATAGGATTGAAAAAGGATGATCGGAGGACAGACAGGAGGAAATAAAAGAGATGAAACGTGTAAAACGGATCATAGGTACGTTATGTATTTTGTTTCCTGTTTTTCTGTTTTTGATTTGCGGCGTGATGCTGATCGGAATATCCGATGATGGTGAAGACGGGGATCCGGCGCATGCATCCGGTCTTGGTTTGTCTGACAAAGTAAGGGGAATATGCAGCCTTTGTCAGGGGATACGGCAGCGGAATACAATATACATGAGTATGAAAAAAGTATCTGCTTGCCATCATGATGGTTGAGACTGGAGGAGAAGGGAATGATCCGATGCAGTCACTTGGGGAACAGTGGACTGACAGAGGAAGAAAACTCCTTCGGAATCTATCAAGGCTGCGGTTGCATATTTTGCCATGTTGCTGCAAAAAGCGGACACGTTAGGTTGCGATCTTGATGCAGTGATCAGGCATACAATTATGGAGCCGGATATATTGATTATATATCAGTCAGGGGAAAGGCTCATACATTTCAGTTGTCGTGTGATTTTGCAAGCAGCAAAATGCGGCGGCAGAAAAAGTAAAGTATGATAATCCGGTTGCGATCGCACAGAAATGGTGGCTGGAGGTATGACTATGGAAACATGTTTATGTATATCTTGTAAAACAATACCTGGAGTCAGAGCCGTTACCGGCAGATACGGCGAATGCAGTTCTTGCGGAGGCTTATAAGTATCAGGGATGGAAATATGTCTGGGGTGGTTCAAGTCCGCAGACATCGCTGACTGCTCCGGGTTAACGCAATGGTGTTTTGGACAGGCAGGAGTGTCACTGCCAAGACAGCGCAGGAACAGTATGGAAGCCGTGCAGCATCTGGGTTGGAGGAAGCGCAGCCGGGGAGATCTGGTCTTTTTTCACGAAAACATATAAGACAGACAATTACATCACGCAATTGGGATCTATGCCGGAAATGGAAGGATGTTTCATGCTGAAACCTGATCGGCTTCGTGACTTAAATACAAGCTTTTGGAAGGAACACTTTGTATGTATTGAAGAGTCAGTATGCCGTCGGTAAATGCGACGTCGCAACGGCATAAAGCGATGATTGGTAAAGATAAAATAAGATCTGGCTGTTTTTAAAAAGATATATGCGAAACTGCCGGAAAAAATGAAAGTACATATCAGAATTAAAACCAAAAGAAAGATAAAGGTGAGTATAAAGGCAGTGATCAGGCAGAAGAGATGCCGGTTTTAAAGGTATCTCAAACAGGAACTGGATCGGTTATTCTGGGTTTTGTTAGTGATCAGCATTATCTTGAGATTTACAATAATTTCACATCGGTTGATACGGTCA